>Ga0214175_1000003_pt1 | contig 160713 bp, 137 predicted proteins | sample TroBogEpilimnion_17_FD_153013 | JGI IMG/M metagenome (GOLD analysis project Ga0214175, IMG submission 153013) | Freshwater microbial communities from Trout Bog Lake, WI - 09AUG2007 epilimnion | ecosystem: Environmental > Aquatic > Freshwater > Lake > Epilimnion/Euphotic zone | place: Trout...
TGGCATGTACACCGCGAACACCATGGCCTCGGCGATTGAAGCCTTAGGCCTCAGCTTGCCTGACAGCTCGGCTCAATTAGCTAATTCGAAGGACAAGCTCCGCGACTGCGAACGCGCCGGCAAAGCCGTCTTAGAATTATTGAAGAAGAACATTCGTCCTTCGGACATCCTCACCAAGGACGCCTTTGAAAATGCTATCACCGTGGTCATCGCCCTCGGCGGTTCGACCAATGCGGTCTTGCACCTCATCGCCATGGCTCACTCCGCGGGCATTAAACTCGCCCTCGAAGACTTTGAACGCCTCGGCCGTCGCGTCCCCGTCTTGGCCGATTTAAAGCCCAGCGGTAAATACAACATGGCCCACTTCGTGCGCATCGGCGGCTTACAACCCCTCTTAAAGATGCTTTTAGATAAGGGCCTCTTGCATGGTCATTGCATGACCGTCACCGGAAAGACCGTGGCCGAGAACCTTGCTAACGTAGGCAGCTACGCAGCGGATCAAGATGTCGTCCGCCCCTTCTCCAATCCCATCAAGCCCGACAGCCATTTACGCATCCTCCGGGGTAATTTAGCCCCGCAAGGATCGGTCGCCAAAATCTCGGGTAAAGAAGGCAATCAATTCACCGGCAAAGCCATTGTTTACGAGTCGGAAGAAGCTTCGTTACGCGGCATCTTGGACGGCGAAGTTAAAGACGGTCACGTGATTGTGATTCGCAATGAAGGCCCCAAGGGCGGACCTGGCATGCGCGAAATGCTCGGGCCGACGAGTGCCGTTATGGGCAAGGGCTTAGGCAAGACCGTGGCACTCATCACCGATGGCCGCTTCTCAGGCGGTTCGCACGGCTTCGTCGTTGGTCACATCACCCCCGAAGCCGCCGTGGGCGGTGTCTTGGCCGTGGTGCAAAACGGTGACACCATCACCATTGATGCGGTCAAAAACGAAATCAACTTAGTGGTCCCGGCCGAAGAAATCGCCCGTCGTTTGCAGTCTTGGAAAGCCCAACCTTGCAAAGAAAAGCGCGGCACGTTGGCGAAATACGCCAAGCTCGTTTCGTCGGCTTCAGAAGGTGCCATTACGGACGGCGACTAATTCGGCCGTTTTTTATCTGGTAGTGCGTCTGTGGACTGAGTGCCACGGACGCCTCCAGTATTGCCAAAGCCAGCGTTTTTCACGGTAATTTAGTACCGTGCCAAATTCCTTCGCTCAATTTCGCCAACACTACCTGAACTTCCCAGCGCAGGAGTTCGCCCTCGATCTCAGTCGCGCGCTACCACCCGCAGGTTTTCACGAAAAGATGGCGGGGCCCATCGCCGAAGCCTTCAAGAGCATGGCGGCCTTGGAAGCGGGTGCGATTGCCAACCCCGACGAAAAGCGGATGGTAGGACACTATTGGCTCCGTGCCCCCGAGCTGGCCCCTGATGCGGCCACCCAAGCAGCGATTCGCCAAACCATTGATTCTATTAGTTCTTTTGCCCAAAAAGTCCACCAAGGCAGCGTGCAAGGCAGTGCCGGAACTTTCACGGACCTCTTGTGCATCGGTATCGGCGGCTCGGCCTTAGGACCACAGTTTGTCGCTGATGCCTTGGGCACGGCACAGGATAAGATGCGTATCCACTTTTTGGATAACACCGACCCTGATGGATTTGACCGCGTGTTTGCGCACCTCCAAGGCCGACTCGGTCGCACTTTGGCCATCGTCACCTCCAAGAGCGGCAGCACGCCTGAACCACGCAATGGACAAATCGAAGCGGCGTTGCAGTGGAAACAAGCCGGCTTAAATTTTGCCGCCCATGCCGTAGCCATCACCGGAGAAGGCAGCCAACTCGATCGCGTCGCGGTGCAAGAAAAGTGGCTCGCTCGCTTCCCCATGTGGGACTGGGTGGGCGGACGCACCAGCGAACTCGGCCCGGTCGGACTACTCCCCGCCGCGTTGCAAGGGTTAGACATTCACGGCCTCTTGGCCGGTGCCCGCGACATGGATCAACTCACGCGAGTACAAGATACTAAAAGAAATCCCGCCGCCCAACTCGCGCTCAGCTGGTACCACTTAACCGAAGGCAAAGGCACGAAGGCTATGGTCGTCCTCCCCTACAAGGACCGCCTCTTGCTCTTCTCCCGCTACCTCCAACAACTCGTCATGGAGTCCCTTGGTAAAGAATTAGACCTCCAAGGCCGCCGTGTTCTCCAAGGGTTGACCGTTTACGGCAATAAAGGCTCAACGGACCAACATGCTTACGTTCAACAACTTAGAGATGGTTTGAATAACTTTTTCGCGGTCTTTATCGAAGTCCTCAAGGATCGCGAAGGGGCTTCTCCTGAGGTTGAACCCGGAGTAACCGCTGGGGCCTATTTGCAATCCTTCTTCCTCGGCACGCGCGAAGCCCTCTCGGGCAGCGACCGGGCCAGCATCACCATCACCCTTGGCAAGGTCGATGCCGCAGCCGTAGGACGCCTGATTGCCCTCTTTGAACGCACGGTAGGTCTCTACGCTAGCCTGTTGAATATCAACGCTTACCACCAACCCGGGGTGGAAGCCGGCAAAAAAGCCGCAGCCGAAACCTTGAAGGTCCGTGCCCTAGCTCTCGATCTGCTTAAAAAGCGTCGTGGCCAGTGGCTAACCGCCAGCCAGGTCTGTGAGGAAATTGGGCTTGTCGGGTCGGATGAACTGGTGTTCAAAGTTCTGCTACATACCTCGTGTAACGTTGGTCCTGTTACCAAGCAGGAACAAGGTGACCCCGGTCTGACCCTTTTCCAAATCCCCTAACCCCAAAGTTTCTAATTAAACTCGATCTATGAACAAGACACTGAATCTGGTCATTCGTATTCTCGGCGTCGCCGCTGCGATTGCTGCGTGCGTGTTTGCCTACCTGCTCAAAGGTAAGATGGAAACCGCGATGGTGAAGACGACCTGGACCACTCAGGACGCCGAAATCAGTGCCCCTAAGGATTACGACAACCGCATGACCGCCATCGGTACGTCCGTTAAAGCCTTACTGGAAGCCAAGCGCACCAAGATCACGGAACTCGAAAGCAACATCAAGGACCTCCAAGCCGATGTCGCCGACAAAAAGACTAAGATTGAAGGCCTGACCGCCAATGTCTCGACCCTCGAAGGCGAGCGTGCGGAGTTAACGCGCAAGCGTGACGAATTGACGGCTCAAGTTACCGAAGCCAACAGCAAGAAAGACTCCGTCGCCGCTGAGTTAGAACAAGCTAAGAAGGAAATTGCCGCCGACAAAGAAAAGATTGGCGCCCTCTTCACCAAGGAACAACTCGAAGCCGAATCCGCCAAGGCTACCAAGGCCCAAGAAAGCCGCGATGCCGTTTCGCAAAAGTACGCTCAACTCTTCAACTGGACCGTGAGCAACACCGGCAACAAGCCTCCCTTCCCTCGTGATCCTCTCGCTGAGCCTACCGTTGACACGGCTCAAGTAGAGTTCGGCCCAGAAACCCTCTTCACTAAGATCGTCGTCATCGATCCTTCCAAGGGCCTCGTAGCCTTCTCGGTCGGCGAACTCAACGGCATCAAAGTCGACGCTGGCTTCGAAGTACGCATCAACGACCGTAAGGTTGGCACGGTGCGCATTTCTTCCGTTAAGTCTGCGATGTGCTTCGCCCAAATCTTGTCGGGGTCTGAATTGAGTGCCTTCACCCGCAATGGCGCGGTGACCTTGGTGCCTTTCACCGGTAAGATTGCTAACAACTAAGTTTCATGCGCTCGCTTGCCGTCATCGCCTTGTTCGTGACGCTCCTCGCGTTGGTCGGTTGTGAAACCGTTGAAAAGCCTGCAGACTCCATGTTGCCTCAAGCCGCTCCAGCGAGCTGGCAAGGCGGTCTGCCAGGCATGACCACGCCAGGTCCTGGCTATCGCTAAGATGAACCCTGCAGGCGAAGGTGCTCCTGGTTCACCCCAGGATGCGACTGGTCGCCTCTGGGTCATTGCGACGCCTTTAGGTAATTTAGGCGATTTATCAGATCGCGCCCGCGCCACCATCGCGGCGTGCGATTTGATTGCTTGCGAAGACACGCGCGTCACGGGCGGGCTACTGCGTCACCTCAATCTCACCAAGCCCATGATCGCTTACCACGATCATAATGAAAAAGAATTGTCGGCTCAACTAGCCGACAAAATCGCGGCGGGAGCTCAAGTGGCCCTCATCTCCGATGCCGGGACTCCGAGTATCAGCGATCCCGGCTTCCGACTCACCCGGGAATGTCGCAAACGCGGTTTACTCATCACCCCCATCCCCGGCCCCAGTGCGATTATCACCCTCCTCTCGGCCTCAGGTCTGCCGACCAACTCGTTTCGCTACGTTGGTTTCTTAGCCCCCAAGAGTGCCGCGCGCATCCGTTTTTTAGAGTCCATCCGCACGGCAGAAGAAACCATTGTGCTCTACGAATCGTGCCATCGCATCGGCGATTTTCTTGAAGAAATGCTCGAACTACTCGGCCCAAACCGCGTGGTCTGCGTTGGACGCGAACTCACTAAATTACACGAGACGATTCGCACGGGACCCTTGGGAGAGTTAGTACCGAAAATTAAAAGTGGTTCGCTCAAAGGTGAGTTTACGGTGGCGATTGCCCCGGCGGACTTCACCCTTTGAACTCGCATCATGGGTTGACCCTACGGGCAACTTATCGAGAGTAAAAGCGACATGGCGGGAGTTGATGACCATTTAGTCCGCAACTATTTCGAGATGCACGGGTTCTTCGTGCGCCAATCCCGCAAGCCCGTCGTGTCAGCACGCCGCAAACGCCCCACCGAGGATGGCGACTTATTAGTCATCAATCCCACCCCGCGTGCTGGAGGCGAGTTACCCTTTCAACTCTTCAGTTCGGACCTGCCTGGACTCACTTCCGCGATGATTGCCGTGCGGGCGGGGCATACCTCCAAAGCCCTGACACCAGGCATGATTAAGAAAGGCGACCTCCTTGAATTCATCCGGAAAGAGGCCGTCGAGGCCGCGCGTGAGGCTTTTACGGACCTCACCGTTAATGCCACGACCCCCGTTGCCAAAATCATCATCCTTCCCGGCCTACCAACCCAAGAGCCGCAACGCAGTGAAAGCATCCAACTCCTCCGTGCTAGTGGGGTTGATCACGTCTTAACCTTTAGAACTATTTTAGAAAACCTCGTGCAAGCCGTCGAGTCTCACCCCGGAGAAACTACCTCCGACCTCCTACAATTTTTACGCCTGCTTCGTATTTATGATATGGTAAAATCCGGGCAAATGGAACTGTTTGGTAATACTCCTTTCGAAAAGTGATTCACCCCACCGCCCAGATTGATCCTACGGCTGAACTCGGTTCTGATGTTGAAGTCGGTGCGTACGCCATCATCGAAGACGGCGTCAAAATTGCCAATGGCTGCCAAATCGCGGCTCATGCCATTGTCAAACGAGGTACCCAGCTCGATGAAAAAGTGCGCATCGATCACCACGCTGTCATCGCTGGCGACCCGCAAGATTTATCCTTCAACCCGCAATTAGAAAGCTTTGTCAAAATCGGCGCTCGCACCGTAGTCCGCGAACACGTCACGATTCACCGCGCCACCAAGCTAGGGCAAGCGACGCAAATCGGCACGGATTGCCTGATTATGGCGACGGCCCACATCGCCCACGATTGCCTTCTTGGCAACCATCTCATCCTGGCGAATAGCTGCCTCATCGCAGGCCACGTACAAATCGGCGATGCGGCTTTTATCAGTGGCGGAGCGGCCATCCACCAATTCTGCCGCTTCGGCGAAGGTTCTTTAGTATCAGGCAATGCGGCCATCACGGGCGATGTCCCTCCGTACACCTTGGCACACAGCCGCGACTTGATTGCCGGCCTGAATTTAATCGGCTTACGACGTCGCGGCGTCTCCCAAGCGGCCCTCATCGAAATTAAAAAAGCCTACCACTACATTTACACCTCGGGTAGCGATTGCCGGAAACAGGCCGAAAGCATGCTGGCGAAACAAGAGTATCAAACCGCCGAGGGGGTAAAGTTTTTGCGATTCTTCTTGGAGAGTAAACGTGGGCGGTTTGTCTGCCCTACATGAGTCTGCGTCCTTTAGCGATTACCTGTGGCGACCCCGCAGGCGTGGGCCCAGAGTTACTAGCCTCTTGGTTACAAAGTAATCCCGCTTTAGCCAATACCGTCGTCGCGATTGGAGCCGCCTCGTGGCTTAAAACCTTAAAGAGCCCGGGGATTGCCGTGGGGCCACAGGATTACGTGGCTCAACTAGGTCAGCCCGATCGCACCGGCCAAACCATCGCCCTTGCGGCCATGGAATTGGCTGCTCAAGGCGTGCAAGACGGGCGCTTCCGGGCCGTGGTTACGGGACCGATTAACAAAAAAGGTCTCTCCGAAATCGGTTTTACTTTCCCAGGACAAACCGAATTTTTCGCCGCACGCTGGAGTGGCGAACCGGTGATGGCTTTTGCAGGCGGCAAGATGACTGTAGGCTTAGTCACTTGGCATGTACCGTTACAAAAAGTCAGCCAAGAGGTCACACCCGCAGCCATTCGTCGCACGGTCTTGGCCCTCATCCATCTCTGTCAAAAACGCGGCATCGCCCAACCGCGCATCGCGGTTTGCGGACTCAACCCCCATGCGGGCGAAGCAGGTTTACTCGGCCAAGAAGACGATGCCGTCATTCGACCCGTGCTAGAAACCTTGCGCGGTGAAGGACACACCCTCCTCGGGCCACTTTCTGGCGACACGGTTTTCTATCGTCACCTCAAGGGCGACTTTGATGCCGTGGTGGCGATGTACCATGACCAAGGTTTAGCGCCGTTGAAGACGGTGGACTTTGAAAATGCCGCCAACCTCACCCTTGGTTTGCCTTTTGTGCGCACGAGCCCTGATCACGGCACGGCTTATGAAATTGCGGGCAAGGGGCTTTGTCACCGCGGCAGTTTTGACGCGGCGGTTCAGTTAGCCCTCCAACTCTCATCCTAAGCGGATGCGCTGGCTGTTTATTTTTCTTAGTGTCATCGAACTCTGCAGCAGTTTGCGAGCCGAGGAACGACGCATCGCCAGCTTCAGTCCAGGAGCCACGCAATGCATTCTCGACCTAGGAAGCAGTCCAGAGTTAGTCGCCGCAACGCGCTGGTGTCCCTTGCCCGCCAATCACCCCGCTAAACGTCTGTGCGATGCCTTCGTGCCCGACCTTGAGGCCTTACTCCAAACCAAGCCCACCTTAGTGGTCTTACCGCGCCTAGCGAATCCCCTCTGGGCCGAACGGTGTCAGCAAGCCGGTCTACGCACGGTGGTTTTAAATCCTGAAGGACCAGACAGCGTACTCGAAGACATCGCACTACTCGGCGAAAAGTTAGACAAAAAATCGGCCGCGGAAAAAATCGTCGAACAATTCAAAACAATTCCAACAACATCACCCAAACGACTCATGATTGTCTGGGATGGGATGGTAGCGGGACCGCATTCCTATTTAGCGAAACCCTTAGAACATTTTGGATTTAAAATGGCGGGGCGAAATGATGCTTGGAAGAAAATCGATTTAGAGGAACTCCTCGTCATCAACCCCGACGCCATCCTCTGGATTACCAGCCAAGACCAAGACAGCCCCATCATTCCTTGGCCGGAGAAAATCCAGGAATTCTCTAACTTAGCGGGAATCAAAAACTTGCCCTGCGTGCAGGCCGGTCGGCTTTATCAGACCACGAGCGGGCATCGTTGGCTCCCGGGCAGTGGATTGCTCGAATTAGAGCATGATTTAGGGGTCCTTAAACCATTACCTGAGCAACCACCCTCATCGAAAGCCACCCCGCGGTAGTTGACACCTCTCCACTTTAGCTCACCCTCAACAATCACGATATACCACTATGAACTCCAAGCTCATCAAGTTACTCAGCCTCACCTTCGGCGTGTTGGCCCTCACCGCCGCCATCGTCTCTGCTGAAGAGAAGAAGGACGACGGTAAGAAGTGCCCTAACTGCCCCAACTGCCCTGATTGCCCCAAGGAACAACCTAAGGCGATCGTGAGCGGTGACACGGAAAAGAAGGACGACGGCAAGAAGTGCCCTAACTGCCCTGACTGCCCTAAAGAGCAGCCTAAGGCTTAAGGCCTCGCCCTATCAAGTCTCCCCAAGGACGAACTTCGGTTCGTCCTTTTTTATTTTCCGAGTTTTAATTCGTGCTGAATAAACTGAGGTAAGTCGGCATGAAAAATCACCCCACGTTCCTTGGCGGTCAGCTCATCTTCTAGTTTCCAAGGCGCCCCTGAACGCACGGCGCAGGCTTTAATCCCAGCATTTAAACCTGCATACCAATCCGTAGTCCGATCGCCCACCATCCAGCACTGCGTGGGGTCGAGTTCATGTTCGACCATCATTTCTAAAATAAATTTTGGACTCGGCTTACGATACTCACTCGGCTCGTCAGGTTTTTCAGGAGCCGCTTTAATCTCCAAAAACCCGGGAGCGGGCAATTCCAGCAAACTAAACATCCGCTCATTCACTTCATGGAACTGCTCCCAAGTGAAGATACCGCGATTAATCCCGCTTTGATTCGTGAGGATAAACAACCGATACCCCGCCTCCAAACACGCCATCAAGCCCGGCTTAACCCCAGGGAAGAGGTGGACCTGATCGGCCCGGTGGGTATGATGGTGGTCGCGGATAATGGTACCATCTCGGTCGAGGAAAAGGGCCGGGTAACGGGACATACCCCAAAAGAAGCCCCCTCCCCCTTTAATGCAAGGATATCGAAAGGGGGCTTGACCGAGGGGCTGGGAGGGGTAGAACCAACCCTCAACCCAGCGTAGAACCATGGCCAATCCGAAACGTAAACAGTCCAAACGTCGCAGTCGCCTCCGCCGAGGTGCTAACCAGTTCCACGCCCCCAAACTCGTTCGGGACGCTGAATCTGGCGCCCTCCGTCGCTCGCACCGCGTCGACCCCTCCACGGGCAAGTACCGTGGCCGTCAAGTCATCGACACCGGAGCTTAAGCTCTTTTTCCGGGCCTAGCCCGTTACTATGAGCCAAGCTTCGAAGACTGGACATATTGTAGCCCTTGATTGCATGGGGGGCGATTTAGGTCCGTCTGAAGCCATTGCTGCCGCCGCCTTGGCGATCAAGGAAGGCGTCATCAGTCCGAACGACACGCTCGTGCTCGTCGGGCATGAAGACAATTTACGCATGCTGGCGATGGAGCACCGTGGGCTGAAATCCCCGCGCGTGATCTTCAAACACGCCAATAGCGTCGTCGGTTCTGACGATGCCCCGATGACGGTGCTCAAGTCCAAGCGCGATTCATCGATGATGGTCGCCCTGGAAATGCTCAAAGCAGGCGAAGTTGAAGCCGTGATTTCAACCGGTAATACCAAGGCTTTAGTCGCTGCTGGCACGATTAAACTGCGCACTATGGAAGGTGCTGAACGTCCTTCGTTAGCCGCGATTATGCCCCGCCGGGAAGGGCATTTCATCTTGCTCGATGTCGGGGCCAATCCAGAAGCGACCCCCGAACAATTAGTCCACAACGCCATCCTCGGCTCCATTTACGCTCAATGTTCATTAGGGGTTCCTAATCCCCGTGTCGGCCTCCTGACCGTTGGCACCGAAGAAGGTAAAGGCGGAGTGCGCATCAACCGCACCCACCAATTACTCAAAGCCCTCGGCAGCCAAATCAACTATGTCGGACCGATCGAAGGTTTCGATGTCTGGGGCGATTCTTGCGACGTCGTGGTGACCGATGGCTTCACGGGTAACGTCATCCTCAAAACGCTTGAGGGCCTGATTTACATGTTGCGCGACCTCATCGGCTCTAAGGTAAAGCGCAACCCCGTCTACCTCGCTGGGGGAATCGCAATGTTCCCCTTATTACGTGATTTAAAGGGCAAATTAAAGCCCGAGCGCTATGGCGGAGCCCCCCTCTTAGGCTTGAACGGGTTAGTCATGAAAGCTCACGGGTCCAGCAACCGCCAGGGGATTGTCAGTGCCATTCGACTGGGCTTAGAAGCCCTCGAACATGGTGCCGGAAAGCGGATGCAAGACGCTTTAGTGGCAACGAATACGATTATTTCGCAAACGCCCCCCGAAAACTAAGGTTTTAGGGTTTCCTTTCCTCGTCTCGGGTCTTACCTCACAAGCCATCGATGAGCAGTCCGGTACTTTCAGTTTTTATCCGATCCCTTGGCGTGCATACCCCTGAGCGCGTGGTGACCAATGAAGAGTTGTCCAAGACCGTGGACACCTCGGACGAGTGGATCAAAACACGTTCCGGAATCAGCGAGCGCCGCATTGCTGGCCCAGGAGAAAATCCTTCGGATATGGGTGCCAAGGCCGCCCAAAAAGCACTCACGCGAGCAAACCTGCAACCCAGCGACATCGACCTGGTCATCGTGGCCACGATGACGCCTGACGTCCCCTTCCCTTCCACGGCTTGCTTGCTCCAAGCTAAACTCGGGCTGCGTCGCGACATCCCTTGCTTTGACATCTCGGCTGCCTGCTCTGGCTTTGTCTATGCCCTTCAAGTCGGCACTGACATGCTCAAGAGCGGTCGTTATCGTCGCGCCCTGATTGTCGGAGCTGAAAAATTATCGAGCGTGGTCGACTGGAGCGATCGTACTACTTGCGTACTGTTTGGCGATGGAGCGGGTGCCGCCATCATCGAAACGACCACACAAGCTAACGTTGGCGTCCTCAGCAACCTGCTCGGGGCCGATGGTAATAACGCCGAACTGCTGCACTGTGCTGCGGGCGGCTCAGCTCAACCTGCCACGCCTAACTCGATTAGTTCGGGACAACACTTCTTGCGCATGAACGGCAAGGAAGTCTTTAAGCATGCCGTGCGCGTGATGGCTGATTCTTGCGAACGAGCCCTCGCCCAAGCTGGCGTGCATTCCGACCAAGTGTCGTGGTTTATTCCACACCAAGCGAATATCCGCATCATTCAAGCCGTAGCCGATCAATTGAAAGTCGGACTCGACCGCTTCCCCATCAATTTAGACCGCTACGGCAACACTTCCGCCGCCTCCATTCCCCTTGCCTTAGAGGAAGCTTGGCAGCAGGGTAAAATCAAACACGGCGACTTGGTCCTGATTGTGGCCTTTGGAGCTGGTTTAACTTGGGGAGCAACCCTCCTTCGCTGGCATGAACCTATTTCCTAAAACCCTCCTCTTGATTGCGCTACTCGGACTCGCTCCGTTCGCGCAAGCCGAGTACCTTTACACCGAAGGTCATTGGCAAATTAAACCTGGGACAACCTCGGATATTAAACTCGAGAACCGCACGGCCGTACTACTGACCTTGATGGATCAGGCTTCACGACTAGCCGAAAACGGCGAACTCAAAGCGGCCATCAATGCCTGGGAGAATTTAGGGGATAACGAAAAAGGCACCCAAGTCGAAGCCGTCGCTTTATTAGAACGGGCTCGTCTCTACGTCAAACGTGCCCAATTCGACAATGCCGTCGAACTCTTAGACGAACTCTACAACCGCCACTCGAATTTCCCAGGCTTCAACCAAGTCGTCGAATTACAATTCGTCATTGCCAACCGTTTTGCCAATGGCGATCGCCGCATGCTCGGCGGTTGGCTTCCCTGGTTCAAAGACGAAGCCCACGCAATTGGCCTCTGGGATAAAGCCGTTCGCTACGCTCCTAACAGTGAAATCGCTGAAGAATGCCTCATCCGCAAAGCACGCTTAGCGACGGAATTAGATCGTCTCGGTGAAGCCAACGATGCCCTCGAACGCATCGTCAGTGATTACACGAAATCAAAATACCTACCCGAAGCGTTAGAACGCCTCGCCGACTTGCGCTCCAAAGAATCCATGGGGCCAGATTGGGATCAAACGAGCACGCTCGAGGCGGCCGACCATTGGCGCACCTTAGCCGCGCAATTCCCTAAAGACCCCCGAGCTCAAGCGGCCGCCCAAAAAATCGCTGAACTGCGCGACCGCGCTGCCCGCGGGAAGTTAAATTTAGCCCAATTCTATTGGTATAAACGCAATAACCCGGAAGCCGCCAAACTCATGGCTAATGCGTGCCGCAGCATCTCACCTGAATCCACTTCTGCAAAAGAAGCCGAAGCTTTATTGGATGAAATGCAAAAGAACCCAGACCCGCCCAAGAGTTTTGCGGATAAATTGCTCGGCGTTTACCCACGTCCCAAGTTAGTCGGCGACAATAAGCCCGCACCCATCAACGACGACTTGGATTCTTTGGGCTTCAAAAAAGAACCGGTCAAACCGGCAACCGACGCCGATCGCCGCTAATTCATGGGACGATTCCTGACAGTCCTTTCGCTCCTTTGCCTCGCGGGTTGTTCCGCTTATCAGCTCGGTGGTCCGAAACCGGTTTTTCATAAAATTGAAATCGCGACGGTGACTAATTCCTCGCCCCGCGTCGGCACCCACGCGGTGTTACAACAAAAGCTCATCGAAGCCTTCAGCATGGATCCGCGTCTTAAATTGGGCACGGGCGATGGCTTACTTAAAACGGAAGTGACGCAATACCGCCGTGAAGGCCTGACGGCTAACACGACGGACGCTTATTTGTACTCCACCTTCCGCGTGACGTATACCGTGCGTTGCACACTCACCGCCGATAACGGCAAGAAAGTACTCTTCAAGAATCGCGACTTCACCGCCTCGGCCACTCTGCAACCAGTGGGTGATGCCACTTCCGAAGAAGCCAGTTTAGCTCCGACGCTTTTTGCCGACATCGCCTCCCAAATTCGCGAAGCGGCTACGACCGCTTGGTGATTATGAACCCGCCCATTGTTGCCCCCTCTCTCTTAGCTGCGAATCACGGACATTTCGCCGCAGGGATTCAGGCCATTGAAGCTGCCAACCTATCGTGGGTGCACCTCGATATTATGGATGGGCATTTCGTCCCCAACATCAGCTTCGGCCCGCAACTCGTCGCGGACTTGCGTCCGCAAACTCAACTCTACTTCGACGTGCATTTAATGCTGACGCATCCCGATCGCTTTATCGGGGCGTTTGCTAAAGCCGGTGCCCAGCGACTCACCGTTCACATCGAAGCTGAGCATAACATGAGACAAACCTTGGCAGCGATTAAAGCCCTAGGAATGTCCGCTGGCATTGCCCTCAATCCTGACTGCAACCCTGAGCGCGTCTTACCCTACTTGGAAGACGTCGACCTCGTACTCTGCATGACCGTCTTTCCCGGCTTCGGTGGCCAAGCCTTTATTCCGAGCGTGCTCCAGAGCCTCGAATACCTGAAGGCTGAACGCCAACGCCGACAACTTCAGTTCCGACTCGAAGTCGACGGCGGGATTAATGCCACCACAGGCTTGCAATGCCGGGACGCCGGAGCCGACACCTTAGTAGCAGGTACCGCTTTCTTCAAAGCACCCGACCGCCAGCAGTTCGTGCGTTTGTTAACTGCCTGATTCGGCTTCTTGAGATAATTCCTTCTGCTTCTGCAGGCGCAACTGACCGCAAGCGGCATCGATATCATGCCCTTTTTCTCGGCGTAAAGTCGCCGTGACTCCGAGGGCCCGCAGCGTTTTTACAAAGCGATCTTGGCGCGTGAGCGAGGGCCGCACCCAGGGCAAACCTTCGACTTTATTATACGGAATTAAATTCACGTGTGCATGCAGCTCGCGGGCAATCGTCGCCAACTTATTCGCCTGCTCCAATGAGTCATTGATGTCTTGAATCAGGATAAACTCCAACGTGAGCATACGACCATGCTGGCGGGCGAAAACTTTCGCTGCAGGAATCAGCTCCTCCAAAGGATACTTCCGATTCACCGGCATGATTTGATTACGCACCTCGTTGGTGGCTCCGTGTAAACTAATCGCGAGTCGGAAACCCAGCGGCTCTTCGGCCAATTTTAAAATCTTAGGAACGACCCCAGAAGTTGAGATGGTGATCCGACGGGCTCCGAAGCCAAAACCCCAAGGCGCATTCACGATGCGTAAAGCCGCTAAGAGGTTATCGTAATTCGCCAAAGGCTCACCCATCCCCATCACCACGATGTTATCGAAAGACGCCAAACCCTGCGCCGCCCTGGTAGGGTCGGCTTGGTCTTCAATCCGGCAAACTTGGACTAATTGGGAAACGATTTCACCCGTCGACAAGTCGCGTTTCCACCCTTCCAGCCCTGAGGCGCAAAACTTGCATCCGTAGGCACAACCCACCTGGGTAGAAATACAGATGGTACGTCGGGACTTATCCTGCCCCACCCCCTCCATCGGGGCACGAATGATGACCGTTTCGATCAGGGATCCATCGCGGAGCTTTTGCAGCAGTTTCTGGGTCACGTCCGAGGCCGTCTTCTTGCCCATGGGATCCGTGGCACTAAAATCGTAATTATCTGATAGCCAAGTCCTTAAAGAAGCGGGAAGGTTGGTCATCGCTTCCGCGCTTTCCGCCCGACGGGGGTAAATCCATTCAAAAATCTGCCCGACCCGATACCGAGGGTGCCCCGCCGAAACCAGACGTTCCCCCAGAGTATCTGGGGTTTCACCGTGGATTGAAGGTTTTTCGGGCTTAAAGGCCATATTGTGAGGGTCGAAGCGGGTAAATGGCTGAAGACCTCAAAGCCCCCTGCCTTCCTGCTTGCAAGAGGGAATTGTTACCTTCAAAACCACTTTTTGCAATGAGCAACAAGGCCCCTAATCCATCCGGTGTAAAACCGAACCACCTCCAGACCGCAAAGGATCGAGTTGCCGCAGGCCAACCCGCCTTCTGCCTACACCAAACCTGGGGTATTGGAGTTATCCGTGGCTACGATGATGCCTCCAAGCGCTTCACGCTAGACTTCCCTGAACAAAATAAGGTCGGCCATGCTATGGACGAGTCGCTTTTCAAGGGCGGTAAAATCGAAATCCTGAATCCTGATAGCCTCTTGGCCGCAGCCTTTGCCGATGCGACCAAAGAAAAAGTCGCTAAGCTCGTCGCCACCGACCCTGCTGAATTAGTTAAGACCATTCTGGCTGAATTCCCTACGGGCGAGTGCACCTCTTACGCTTTAGAAAACATCTTGGACCGGATTCACTTCGCGTCCTTGCCCCTCAGCGCCGCCAAAGAGCGCCAAAAACTTTTCAAATCTTGGTGGACCAAAGCGCGTGCCGCCCTCCGCAAAGATCGTGCCATCCTGATTCCTGAACAAAAAGGTGGCCTCTACGCTTTACTCGAAGCCCCCAAGGACCTGGGTGAAGACTTGTTTGCGCAATACGAGATGGCGCCAAACTTTGAGCGTAAACTTGAAATCCTCGCCGAGCTAGCCGACAGCCCCACTGGCGAAACGCGCTCCGCTGCCACCGAAGCCAACATGGCCAAGGTTTCGGCCGACCTCACCAAAGCCATCACCAGCCTGTCGGGCTCGCGTCGCCAAGCCCAATTACCCCTGATTCTCTCGGGCATCTGGAACCGCGATAAATTCTTCCGCCCCACGTTTGAAAACGTGGAAACCCTCAGCCCCACGGCCTCGGACATCATCGCCCTCTGCGATGAACAAGACTTGGCTTACTTGGCCCTGAACATCCAGCACACGACCGAAAAGATTCGTAGTTTACTGGACTTGATCCGCGCCCACCACGGCAACAACTGGCCTCAGCGCACGTTTGAATTGCTCCGCAACCGCGACATCGGTGGCACCAAGAGTGGCTCGGCTAAACTCGTCTCCGAAAGCATCGCGTACCTTTGCGACCAAGAGCTCGGTGGCTTAGTTGCTGAACGTTTCGCACAATGGCTCGAAAGCCGCGAACTCCGCGCGCCTCTCATCATCTGGATCATCAAAACGCGCGACAGCAAGAAGTACGCCGAAATCGTCAACCGCCTCATTTCGCCTTCCCTGCTCAGCGCTATCTTCTCCTCGATTGACGCCGAAGCGCTCGAATCCAATTCCTCGGCCCGAATCCCGCTGGCCAATGAGTTGATCAAGGATCGCAAACTCATCTCCGACATCCTCGCTCCGAAGGACGGCGAGAAAGTCGACAGCGAAACCATTTTCGACCTCAGCCGCATGATGCTCCGCAGCCAAGGCTTTGACGAAATGACCAAGAGCAAACTGCTCACGCGCATCTCGGAAATCGAACGCAAGGTCTTAACGCTCGCCAATAAGAGCAAGTCGAGCGACACCGGTAGCCAAGACGTTTTCCTGTCGCCCGCCCGGAAAGAATTGTTCGTCCAAGAACTTCACGACCTCTCGAAGGTTAAAATCCCCGAAGCGCTGGAAGCCATCAACGTGGCCCGCGAAATGGGTGACCTTAAAGAAAACTCTGAGTACAAGATGGCGCGCCAAGAGCACGCTCGTCTCACGGCTCGTGCCGAACAAGTGGGCAAGATTATCGAGAAGGCTCGCATCGCCAACTTCAACAACGCCACCACCGACGTCGTCGGGATTGGTTCTTCCATCAAACTCCTCCGTCTGTCGGACAAGGCCGAAGTTTCCTTCGACATTCTTGGGGCATACGAAGGTAAAGAAATCGGTCCGAACGTGATCGCTTACGACACCCTCTTGGCTCAACAATTCTTGAACCGCAAGAAGGACGAAGAGTTCACCACGACCGTCAATGAGCGGAGCGAAAACTGGAAGGTGCTCTCCATCGAACGCTGGGTGGATAAGAATAAGTAAACCTTCAGCATTTTGCTCCTGAGGAAGCCCCGCCCTGCGGGGCTTCCTCTTTTGACAGCCCTCCGAATTCCCCTAAACCTAACGCTGATGTCCAACTCTTGGGAAACCCTTCGACTACTCGCCGATCCCACTCGGACTCGCCTTCTCTCACTCTTACACCGCAACGAGTTATCGGTTGGGGAATTGCAGGAAATTCTCGGTATGCGCCAATCGCGCATCTCCACCCAGTTAGCACTGTTGCGTAAAGCAGGCCTCGCGACCGACCGGCGCGACGGCAAGCACTCTTACTACGCGTTAAGCCAAGACCTCGACAAAGGTGCGCAGCAAATTCTGCAGGCGACTTTTGCCGCCACCGCCCAAGACAGCCAATCATTAGCTGATCAACGCGCCCTTCAACGCATCATCGAAAAACGCCGTCGATACGCGGAAAAACACTTCAACCTCGTCGCCGAGCGACTCGGGCGCCACTACTGCCCAGGGCGCTCTTGGGAGGCTTTGGGCCAGATGCTCCTACTCCTCACGCCCCATGTACGGATTGCCGACCTAGGGGCAGGCGACGGCACCCTCTCCCGCCTCCTCGCCAGCCAGGCCGAATCGGTCCACTGCATCGATAACTCGCCGCGCATGGTAGAACTCGGGCGCTCCCTCGCCAAAAAAGAGAAGCTCCCCAACATCACCTACCTACTCGGCGACATCGAGAAAGTACCGCTCGCGGACAATAGCGTCGACCTCGCCCTGCTCAGCCAGGCTTTGCACCACGCCGAAAATCCCCGCAAAGCCCTCGCTGAAGCTTACCGCATCTTAAAACCCGGAGGCCGCGTGCTCATTTTAGACCTCAAAGCACACCGTTTTGAAAAAGCTCGCGAGCTCTACGCCGACCGCTGGCTGGGGTTTGAACCCAACACGTTACATGACTGGATCGAGGCCACTGGTTTTCAGCATTCCGCCGTCCGCGTAGTCGCCAAAGAGGCACTTCCCCCGCAGTTCGAAACCCTCTTGGCCACAGGCCTCAAGGGTCGTCACACTAAGTCCGCCTAAGGGTGACTTTTTATTCACGAAAACAGGCGTAATCCCTACTGGGTTAAGGCTTGGCAATGAACGTATGGAGGGGTAGTTTTCGGACACCCCAAAATGGAGTCACCCTCCAAGTACCCGATGGCTATCCCCGAGTCCCGCAACTACCAGTTGGCTAAAGCAACCTTGCTTGCCATCCTACTCGCCCTGTCTCCCGTCCCTGGCGCCCTTCAGGCCCAAACTAAGCCTGCCGCCGCAGCTGAGCAGAAGGAAGACCCGCTAGCGGCAGAATTTAAAAAGGCCGAAAAGAGCCTCGACGCTAAAAAATACGCCGAGGCCCTGAAGTCCTACGAAGACATCGACAAAAAGGCCCCCCCTAGCCTCGAACCTCGCCTGCGTGCCGTACTCTCATTCCGCAAAGCCACCTGCTACTATTTGATGAAGGATTGGGCCAAAGCCGAGGCCGAGCTTAACAACTTTCTGGCGAAATTCGACAAGGGTACCGAGGACTTCTTCGATGCCTTCGATAATAAGCGAGGCGTCGCCCAATTAAGCCTCGTCGAAGTTTTAGCCAATCAATCCAAGTGGGACCAAGCCCTCGGCCTCTTAGAAAAACTGCGCAGCAACGCTCTGCTTCGCTCCGAAGATCGCGTCAATGCCTTCACGCTTTCGGCTAAAATCATTGAAGAGAAATCGAAGAGTGGTTCCGACGCCGAAAAGCGCCAAGCCCTCGGCCAAGCCCTGGGTTTACTCAAAACGGCGACGGCCCAAGGCATCGACACTCCGGAACGCCGCGAAGCGGGTTTCAAATTAGTCGAAGTCTACACCAAACTCGGCATGACCAAGGAAGCCGAGCAGTTGAAGTCCGAAATCGACGCGCGCAGCAATGGCTCGCCCGCCGACATCGTGCGTTCCAACTTCCAACGAATTGAAATCGGCGACGCCCGCTTTGAAGCGGCGGAAAATGCGGACGAAAAAGAAAAGCCTGAACTCTACCGCCAAGCCTTAGTCAGCTACCAAGGCGCCCTGCGTCGCAACACGGTTGCCCGAGCCGTAGGCAAAGCCGTCGAGGCCCGCCAACAGCAAGTGGATGCACTGTTGAAACAGTTCCCCAAGCCCACGCCGGAACAAACGATTCAAATCGAAGCTGCCCGCGGCGACGTAGATCAATTTAAGAAAATCGAAACCGATTTTAACGCGAATAAGGACTATGATGCCTTCATTTCGTATCGCATCGGGCTGTGCTTACTAGAACTCAATAAACCCTGGGAGGCGTTCGTCGCCTTCCGTGATATTTTTGATAACAACCCCACCTTCAGCAAAATCTCCGGGGCGTACTACTACTACATCTTAGCGTTACGCAATATCGGTCGAAACACCGAAGCCCAAGCGAAGTGCAAAGAGTTTCTCGAAAAATATCCGGACTCCGACGAGTTGTCGCAAGTCGCCATCATCCTCGGCGAAATCTCCCAAGATCGCGAAGAATACCCTGAAGCCATCGAGCATTACAAGTGGGCCAAGGCTAACGTTAAAAAACTCGACGCCCCAACGGTCGAAGAAATCGACTTCCGCATCGCCGCCTGCCTGTTCGCTCACGTGGAATGGGAGCAAGCCGGTCAAGCCCTCGAGGAGTTCCTCAAAGTCCACCCTCGCTCCATGCTGCGCCAACAAGCCAGCTACATGAGCGCCCTCTGCTGGTTCTACCAAGGTAAGTATAAAGAAACCGTCGCAGCCTTTGATAAGTACCAAGCCGATTACCCCAAGGGACAATTCATGGCGGACGTCCGCTACCGCCAAGGGATTGTGAAATTTGGCCTCAATCCTCCGCAAATCGACGAGACCTTAAAAATCTGTAACGACTGGCTCCGCGACTACGCCGTCCTCAAAGAAGACGAAATCGTCAACCAAGTCCCCGAAGTTCACACCCTCATTGGCGATGCGGAAATGCGTTTAGCCGAAAACCTCGACAAAGCCATTCGCGAGGCAGACATGAAGGTGCGCACGAACTCAAACCCCGCCGAAAAGAAGCGCTTCTTCAACGAAAAGGTCCGCCTCGAAAAAGAAAAAGAAGGTCACACCAGCAAAGGGATTGAGGCTTACATCAATGCCGCTAAAGCCGCCCGCAAAAACCCCAACGCTTTAGAATTCGTCCTCCGCGAATTAGGCAAGCTACTCCCAGGTCGCGGCGAACACCAACGTCTCCGCGATTTATACAAAGAAATTTACGATTGGAATCACAACGATCCCAAGGCGCTGAATTACCTTTACGAAATCATTAAGTCGACGGAACGCATGGGCGATAAGCCCGAGTTCGCCCAAGAAACCGACCAAGTACAAAAGAAATTCAGCCAACAACTCGCAGATGCTCGTCGTAAAGTTGATGACTTAGAGCGCAAAGAATCGCCTAAGGCCGTCGTCGAAGCCGCCAAGGCCGATGTCGTCAAACTCTCCGCGGAACTCGCCGCGGCGTTAGAAGAAGTCGATAAACGCCGTCAGGCCAGCATCGCCCAAGCCAAGGAAGAAGCCTTGAGTATTCTATCCACCTCGGTGGCGGAAAGCATCAATGACCGTAAGCAAGAAGGTGCCGAAAAACTCGTCATTTACTTGGCCGAAAAACTCGCGCGTCGCGTTAAACGCGTCAAACCGGGCGTCACCCTGCCTCCAGGCAGTTACACGGCCGACATGGCCGAAGCCGATTTAGTGAAGTACCTGCGCTTAGAAGAAAACAAAGATTCTTTGATCGCCCAAGCTCGCGGCTTCTTTGCCTTGGGGCAAATTGCCACCTTCCTCCGCAATCCTGAGAAGGCAGACACCTACTTCCAAAAGATTTCGAATAACTATAAAGCCGAGGAGTTAAGCCCCACTATTTTAGCCATCGTGGGCGACTACTTGTTAACCAAAGGTGAAACCGCCAAAGCCGAAACCTATTTCACGTACATCATGGAGCACCATCGCTCTTCCGAGTATGCTGACTTCAGTTTCGCCGGCTTAGCGGAAATCCGCCTCAGCCAAAACAAGCCTGCAGACGCCCTCGCCCTCTGTAACGAGGCCATCGACAACAATATTACGATGTCGAAGGAAAAAGAAATTCGCTTTGCGCGAGCCCGAGCCCTCGCCAACACGGAAAAATATCCCGACGCGAAAAAAGAATTCGAAGAGATTGCTAAAGAAAAACAATGGCGCGGAGAAACCACCGCCGGCTGCCTCTATTGGTTAGGCGTCATGGAAGAACGCCAAGGGCATAACGCCGAGGCCGTGGCTTACTACCGCCGTTGCTACCAAGCTTGGAAGAAATACGAAGTTTGGTCGGCTAAGGCTTACCTCAGCGCCGCCAAGGTTTTGGCCAATAAGATGGGCCAAAAGTCTGACGCGAAACTACTCCTCACCGAGATGCTCTCCAAGGATCGCATCAAGGATACCCCTGAAGCTAAAGAAGCCCGCGCGCTCACCGTTAACCTTTAATCGCATGCGTACCGCACTCTTTCGCCTGTTAAGCCTGAGCCTCTTAGGCACCACGGCTACTTGCCTCGGACAAACCCTCATCTTCAAGGGCGGCGACCGCTGGGAAGTGAACGACCCCTTCAAGGTCGACACCACCACCTTGCCTCCCAAGCCCATCGTGGACCCGAAGAAGGCCACCATGAACACCCTCAAAGGCACGGTGACCAAACTCACCACCAATGGCGGCGTGGAAATGGAAACCACGAAGAAATTTACCGACGTCGAACGCATCATCTGGCCTATGCCAGAAAAACTCACGGAGGCCCAAAATAGCGTGGCTCGGGGCGACTCCTCCAATGCGCTCACCGTCGTTGAGCCGATCATTCGTCTCTTTGAGCCCGTCAAGAAAGTGCCAGGCAGCTGGTGGCTCAAGGCCTCGATGATCAAGTTGGATGCTCTGGACCGACTGGAAAACGACAGTGCCCTCTCCTCCTTCCTGGATAACTTAGAAAAAGCGGATGACGGCTCAGTCCCCGAACTGGCTCTCAAAATCAAACTCGCCCGCCTCATGCAACGCGCCCGCCGTGGCGAACATGAAACGGTTATCACCGAAGCCACCGCCCTAATTGGCCAGGTCGACGACCCCGACGTCCTCGCCCGCCTTCACCTCGTCAAAGGCAACTCCCTGCTCCAAACCAAGAAATACGAGCTGGCGATGAATACCTACCTGCGCGTGCCCGTCTTCTTCGGTTCGCAAAAAGAACACATCCCCAAAGCCATGCTCGGGGCCGCTAAAGCCTTCCGAGGGATGGATACTCCGGCTACCCGCGAACAAAAACTGGAAGAAATTTCCAACCGCTACCTGCGCGAGTTAGTCATCTACTACCCCGTCTCTAAGGAAGCCGAGGAAGCCAAGAAACTCCTCCCCAAGGAAGACCGTCTCTTAGCCGAGGCTGAACAGAAAAAGATCAGCGATACCGTGCTTCCCGAAGAAGCCCCCAAGACCACCCCGGCCAAGACCGATAATAGCCAAAATGACGAAGGTAATAAGTGAGTCCTTGCCCCTTTCCAAAACCTACCCTAAATAACCTACTACCCCTGATTACGATGAAGATGAAATTCCGTCTTAGTTTAGTCACTTCGGCTTTCTTGGCTTTCGGTGCCGTCGTTGCTCACGCCCAAGAAACCGCCGGCATGCATGAAAAAACCGCTTGGGATAGTTTCCAAGAAGGCGGTTGGGTCATGTACCCCATCACGGCTTGCTCCATCCTCATGATCTGGCTCGTGGTCGATGGCTTCATCCGCACCAGTGCCAAGAAACTCTACCCTGCAGAACAAGTCTTGCAGTTGCGCGACTTCTTCAAACACGGCGACTACATCGGCGCCTACCAATACGCCAAAGCAGCGAAGTCCCCCATCGGTGACGTTGTCCGTGCGGGCGTGGGTTTCACGACCGACGGTAAGACGATGACCGAAGAATCCATCATCGCTGAAATCACCCGCATTAAAGCCGACCTCATGGGTCGCGCTTCCTACCTCTCCGTTATCGGGGTTTGCTGTCCGATGATCGGCCTCACCGGCACCGTGACGGGCATGATGCGCGCCTTCCGTACCCTCGGCTCGTCGGGCGTGGGCGACCCCTCCAAACTCTCTGGCGCTATCGGCGAAGTGCTCGTGGCCACGGCCTCAGGTCTCTTCATCGCTATTCCCGCGTTCATTGCCTACTACCTCTTGCGCAACCGCATCGATAAAGGCATCCACGACATCACCGAAATCGCTTCGGGCCTCTTCCGCGCCTTCCCTTACGAAGACGTAGCCGGCCACACGATTGGTGACGAAGAAATCTACGCCGCTAAGCCTGATTGGAACGCCACTCCGGCGACCCCTGCGACCGAAGAAAAGGCGCAAGCTTAACCCCTAACCCTGACTTAAAACCATGGCAGGCGGAGGCGGAGGAGGCGACGGAGAGCCAGAATTCCAAGTAGCACCGATGATTGACGTGCTCTTGGTCCTCTTGATTTTCTTCATGTCCATCACCTCGGCCCAAGTTCTTAAAATTGATAAGAACATCGCCCTGCCCGTTGCAGCCAATGGTGAGAAGCGCGACGACAAAGCCGCCGCGGGTTTAATCAACATCTCCTGGGACGCCACCACAGGCCAAGCGAAGTATAAACTCGATGACCGTGAGCTCGACCCGAATGACAAAGACGGCATCGCCAAAGAATTAGCCGCCCGCAAAGGCACGAACGAAAAGTACCGCTTACTCATCCGTGCCGACCGTCAGTGCCACGCTAAATACATCTCCAAGGCCCTCGAATGGGGGGCTGAAGCCGGCATCGACAACATCGCCTTCTCAGGGCTCAACCGCGAAGAATAACCATGAAGCGCCCTCCAGCCGAAGAACAACCCAATGCGGGCTTCCAGATTGCGCCGATGATCGACGTGGTCTTCGTGATCATGCTCTTCTTCATGGTGATGGCCGGTGCCGTGAAAGTGGAACATGAACTCAAAACCACGCTGCCCGGTAATGCCGAAACGGCCAAGGAAACCGAAATGCCCGATGAAGTGACCATTGGGGTCGCAGAGAACGGTCAAATCACCATTAACGATGATCCCGTAGGCTCCCCAACGGATAAAACCTTGGACGGACTCTTTAGCGAAATGACCAAGATGGCCCAAGCGGCCGAACAAGCGCACAACAAACTCTTAATTACCGTACAAGCCGAAGAAGCGGCCCGCTACGAACGCGTGATTAACGTGCTCGACGTTTTGGCTAAGGCCAAAATCAAAAACGTCACCTTCGCCGTCGCTGAACCCGAATAAAAAGGACTAAAAAGCCGCCTAAAAGACCACCCAGAATGAGGTGGTCTTTTTATTTGTGAAAATCGGATTCACCCCATAAATACTTCTCATTCACATGAAAACGGTTGCCTGCCTCTTCGCCCTTGCTTCAGCCCTACTGCTCAGCGGCTGCATCATCGTCATCGAACAGCCCAAAGACCCGAAGGCGACGCCAGCAACCCCAGCGACAGCCACGACGGCCGATAAGAAGTAATTGGGTTTTTATCCCTAGAACTCCCTAGGGTTTAGTTGGCTAGCCAAGTCCTTGTAGATTCCGTTCAGCCTCTAGAATGGAGTGCATCATGTTGCATTCCATTCACCCGCTCCTCATCGCCCACCTCATCCTCGGTGGTTGCTGTACAACTCAAACTGAAAAAGTTTCCGAGGCCCCAGTCATTCCCAGCACAAAGTTAGTCGAAACCATTGAACCCAAAAACCCGACTCCACCCGCCACCCCCACTCAGGAATCAGATCCAGGCGCCCAAGCCGATAACACTGAGACCAATAAAAATAGCCTCGAAGCAGAAGGCTTAGACAGCTTCTCCGAGGTCATCACGCTCGAGGTGAAACTAAACGAAGAAATTAACTTAGTCCTCGAACCCACCCTCGAAGTTGAACAAACCCCACCTCTGGAAGTCGATCACGACGACGCAGCAGTGGACTAAAAGCCAGCGGATGGCTCTTAGAACCCTTGATTAGAGAGCAGGATGCGACGCAAGGATTCGTAATCCTGCGTCACTTTAATGGGCGCAGGGGGTGGCAAGGGGAACGGGAAGGCCACGGCATCACGACGGCCTAAAGCCGCCTCCAACACATCGGGGAATTTTGCAGGGTGAGCCGTCCCAAAAATAACGACCTTCTGCAGTTCGGGGCGCTGCACCAAAAGATCCTCAGCAGCCTTCCACCCCACGGCGGTATGCGGACAAAGCACATAACCACCAGCGGCCTGCACTCGCTTCATCGTCGCTAACGTCGTGGCATCATCTACCGTCACTGCCGACACGGCCGGACCTCCACTACGCCAAGCGAGCAAGCGATCTAAATTATTCGGAGCGCCAATATCCATCGCATTAGAAAGCGTGGGGTGAGCTTGGCGCGGGCGATACTGTCCGGTTTGGAATAACTCCGGTAGCGGTGAATTCACATTCGTCGCCGCCGTCAATGCATCCACCGATAAACCCATCCGGCGGGCTAACTGGACTGCGCCGACGTTCCCTAAATTACCCGAAGGCACAACCACCCCCCAAGGACCACCCTGAGGTAAAAGACGGCGGGCATGATAAGCAAAAGGCACCTGGGCAATTAAACGGACTGGATTAATCGAGTTAGCCGTTAAGAGCGGGCGATGTTGCGACAGGCTTTCATCTGCTAACGCCCGCTTCACGAGGGCCTGACAATCATCAAACGTGCCTTCGACGGACAGGGCCACAACACCTGGGCGAGCTTGGGCAATCTGAGATTCCTGCACCGCACTCACGCCGATACGCGGGTACAGCACCACGGCACGCACACCTGGGACGCCAGCACAGGCTTCGGTCACCGCTGCTCCAGTATCACCAGAAGTGGCGGCCAAAACCGTGATTTGGGGGAAATCTTGTCCTAAGACTCGGGCCGTAACGCGCACGAGCAACCGCACCGCAAAATCCTTAAAGGCCGCCGAAGGTCCGTGAAAAAGTTCGAGGACTGCCAACCGCGGATCCATCCCGGGAGCGGACACCACGGGCACTGGGAAATTGAAAGCATCGCGACAAAGATCGCGCAGCACGGTCGCCCCTAATTCTTCCGCAAAGTAGGGAGCCAAAATCGCTTCGGCCAACGTCGCGTAATCGGCGTGGTGATAACGAGCCAACGCCTCATCCGTAAAACTCGGAATCTGCGTCGGCACCCAAAGCCCACCGCCCTTGGGGACTGGCGATAATAATACCTCGCGCAAATTACCGCGTAAAGACGGCTGCGCCGTGGAGGTAAATTCTAATTTATTTTTGGTCGATGACATGAACCCCTTGTGAATTGATTTGGGAAACGTAGGGCGTGGCCTTGATCGGAATCTGTGAAAAAACTTTCGCGACGGCCGCCGCTACTTGCCGGGCTTTGGCTTCGCCTTCACACAAAGCAAACACACTGGGACCGGCACCCGAAATCGAAAAACCTAACGCCCCAGCTTCCATGGCCATGCGCTTGGCTTGATAGAATTGCGGAATCAAACGCTGCCGATGGGGCTCGGCGATTAAATCATGCAACGAACGTCCAATTAAAGCATAGTCGCTTTGGAAAAACCCACATAACAAACCGCCCAAGTTACCACTCTGCTGCGTCGAGGTCTCGAGCTGAATATGACGGGGCATGATTTCGCGGGCCACCTTGGTCAGCACCACAATATCGGGGTGCACCACCGCCGCCCACAGGTTGCTGGGAATATTAACGTTCATCACGTCCAACTCCGCGTTGGAACGAATCAAAGTAATTCCGCCAAATAAACAGGGGGCGACGTTATCGGCATGCCAAGCTCCATCGGCGGCGGCTTCACCCGCAACGACGAAAGGCAATAACTGACGACGCGTCAGAGGTTCGCCTAAAAGTTGGTTCACCACAAACGCCCCGCCTACGGCACTTGCCGCCGAAGAACCTAAACCACTACCAAAAGGCATCTTCTTATGGATTTCTAATTCAATCCCGAGGTTATCCTTACCCAAGTGGCGCAATAAAGCCTGGGCCGAGACCCCGGCGGTGTTCAGTTTAGGGTCCAAAGGCAACCGGCCATCATCACCCGTGATTTTGGCAATGCGTAGCCCTGGCTGGTCTGAAAAGCGGGCGACAACCTCATCCCCGGGCTGATCGATGCAAAAACCCAAAACATCGAAACCACAGGCAACGTTGGCGACCGTGGCGGGCGAAAAGATTCTGACTTCTTTCTTCGGCGATGATGACATAGGACCCCTAAGATTTTAGAGACCTAGACCTTTCGGGTTGCCTCCCAAGGGTCAACGGTGAACATGATTGTTACCAAGCCTATAGAATGCCCAAACGCGTCCACCAACATGGCTTTGTGACTGTGGCAGCGGCCTCCCCCGCCCTCCGGCTCGGGGATCCCGCCGCCAATGGCACCCTCGTGTGCCAAGCCCTTGAAAAAGCCGCGATGGAAGGGGCTGAAATCGTGGTTTTACCCGAACTTTGCCTGACGGGCTATAGCTGCGGCGACTTATTTGGGCAACGCACCCTCCTCCAAGGTGCCCTAAAGGCCTTAGCACAAGTGAGTGAAGCAACGGGTCGACTAGGCCTAACCGCCCTCGTAGGCCTCCCCCTCGAAGTATCAGGCCGGCTCTTCAACGTCGCGGTCTTCGTTTCGCGCGGGAAAATCCTCGGAGTCGTCCCCAAGACCCACCTGCCCAACACAGGGGAATTCTACGAGCAGCGCTGGTTCGCCTCCGCCCGCGTTAACCCAGTTACAGAAATCGAACTCCTCGGACAAGTCGTGCCGATGGGCACCGACCTCCTCTTCAAAGCCAAAGATCTCCCTGAATGCGTGGTAGGCATCGAAATCTGCGAAGATCTCTGGGCCGTCGAACCTCCCAGTGGCCCGCTCGCACTCGCAGGAGCCAACTTGCTCTGTAATTTGTCAGCTAGCGACGAACTCCTGACCAAGGCCGCCTATCGACGTGAACTCGTCAAAGCCCAATCGGCTCGCTGCCTCTCCGCATACATCTACGCCGCCGCTGGAGCAGGCGAATCGAGTACTGATATTGTTTATAGCGGCCATGGCCTAATTGCAGAAAACGGCACCATCCTTGGCGAATCTGAGCGCTTTCGCTTCGACCTCGCCTTGCTCGTTTCCCAAGTCGACCTCGACCGTCTTAATGCCGATCGTCGTCGGAACAGTACTTTCTTTGGTGCACCGAGTACCCTCAAAACGCGCACCATCAGTTTCGAATTAGGCCACCCCACCGGCCAAACGCCCAAACTACGTCGGCGTTTTAGCCAACACCCGTTTGTGCCGAACGACGCCCATAAGCGCGACGAAAACTGCCAAGAAATTTTTGCGATTCAATCCACGGGTCTCGCTCGTCGACTGCGTCACACCGGCGTTAAACATGCCGTGATTGGAGTCTCGGGTGGACTGGATTCAACCTTAGCCCTTTTAGTTTTACTCGAAGCTTTCGGGCGTCTGGGACTTGATCGCAAAGGCATTATCGGACTCACCATGCCCGGCCCAGGCACGTCGGCACGCACCCGTCTCAACGCCATTCGCTTAATGGAAACCCTCGGCGTCACGCCGCGCGAAATCCCCATTAATAACGCCTTCGAACAGCACCTACGCGATATTCATCACCCGCTGCAAAAGCACGATGTGACGTTTGAAAACGCTCAAGCCCGCGAGCGCACCCAAATCCTCATGGATACGGCCAATCAGCTCGGCGGGTTTGTGGTGGGTACTGGCGATCTTTCGGAAGCCGCCTTGGGCTGGTGCACGTTTAATGCCGACCACATGTCGATGTACCACGTGAACATCGGCGTCCCCAAAACCCTCGTCCGCCACCTAGTTTCTTGGGCCGCTCACGCCCGCCACGTCGGCACTGAACGAGCGATTCTAGAAGACATCGTGGCCACACCGGTGAGCCCCGAACTCCTCCCGCCAAATGATGATGGCGAGATTTCGCAGCAAACGGAAATGCTCGTGGGGCCTTACGAGTTACACGATTTCTTCCTCTACCACGCGGTCCGCAACGGCTACCGCCCAGCCAAGATTCTCTGGCTCGCCGAGCACTCATTTGCCGGCAAATATGATCAGGCCGAAATCAAGCATTGGTTGCGCAACTTCTTTACCCGCTTCTTCAGCCAACAATTCAAGCGTTCCGCGATGCCCGATGGTCCTAAAGTAGGCTCCGTAGCCCTTTCCCCCCGCGGGGATTGGCGGATGCCTTCCGACGCCGAAGCGACGGCGTGGCTTGCCGAATTGGGATAACCGTGCTTGATGAGAGGCCGTGACCTCTCCCTTGCAAACTCACCCAGCAGCCACGCAAGCGCTGCTCCAGAAGCTTGGCCCCCAAAAGGTGCTCACCGATGAGCCCACCTGCTTTGCGGCCTCCTTCGATAACATGAGGCTTTCTTTCATGCCCGAGGCCGTGATTCGACCTCAGGTGGAAGAGGATATTGGCATCACCCTGAAACTTGCCAACGAGCACCGCGTCCCCGTCACGGTTCGCGGTCGGGGTACAGGCAATACGGGAGCAAGTGCCCCCATTCACGGTGGCTGGGTGATCCACTTGGATCACTGGAATGAAATCGTCATCGATCCGGTTTCCTCGATGGCCACGGTACAACCTGGAGCCATCACCGCCCGCATCAACGAACTCGCCGCCCCTCACGGGCTATTCTTTCCGCCCGACCCTTCTTCACTGAAGCATTGCAGTATTGGTGGCAATATTGCGACCAATGCCGGCGGACTCCGCGCGGCTAAATACGGCGTGGTGCGCGATTACGTGTACGCCCTTGAAGGTTTCTTACCAACGGGCGAAAAAGTGCGCTGGGCCGCTCCGTTAAGAAAATTTGTTAGCGGGATTAATCTCCGAGACCTCTGGATTGGCTCCGAAGGCACGCTCGGCGTCATCACCAAAGCCGTTTTAAAACTCGTCAATAAACCGGCCGCTCGTCGTACGTTCCTCCTCGCTTGTGCCACGGACGAAATTGCACTGGAAGCCGCCGCTGAGCTCATGGGCCAGCGCGTGAACCCAGCAGTATTTGAATTTCTCGATACCCAAACCGTGGAGGCCGCCGAAAAACGCCGCGGCCAACGCGTGTTTTCAACGGAAGAACTCCATGGCAATTCCAAGACGCACGCGATTTTGCTCGTCGAAGTCGATGGCCATCCCGCCACGCTAGCCGAGGATGCCGTGAAGGTTCGCGCTTGGATTAAAAAGTTCGCCGTGGCGTATCGCGAAACGGACATCGAAGCCGACGCCGAAGCCCTCTGGGACATCCGTCGGACTTGTTCCCAAGCGATGTATGCGTTAGGTAATGCGAAATTAAACGAAGATATCGTGGTGCCATTCCGCAACTACGTGGCGTTAATTAAATTTACCCGCGAAATCCGCGATCGCACTGGCTTAGCCACCCCGACGTTTGGTCATGCGGCCGACGGCAACTTCCACGTGCACATCATGTATGATCGCGATAATCCGCAGCACTGCAAAGCGGCCGAACAAGCGATTCATGAAATCATGCAGAAAGTCGTCGACCTCGGCGGTGCCATCACCGGCGAACACGGCATCGGCATCGCCAAATCGCCCTTCCTCACGCTGCAACACACGCCCGCGGAAATCAATGCCATGCGCGCCGTGAAGCACGCCCTCGACCCTAATAATATTTTAGCTCCCGGACAAATTTTCGACCCGCTCAACGTTTGGGAATATCGTCCGGTCAAAGTCACCTTACCTTGGGACAAACACTAAGCAGCATGTCACGAACGGTTGCGATTTTTGACTGGGACGGTGTCGTCATCGACTCCTCTACCGCCCACGAGCAGTCCTGGGAAGCCTTGGCGCAAGAAGAACGTCTCCCGCTGCCCGCTGATCACTTTAAACGAGGCTTTGGTAAGCGCAATGAAGTCATCATCCCTCATATCTTAGCGTGGACCCAAGACCCCGCTGAAATTCGGCGACTCTCTTATCGCAAAGAAGCCCTCTACCGCGACATCGCCCGCCAAGGCCACATCCGCTTGCTCCCTGGGGCACGTGAACTGACCACCCAACTGAAGGCCTTAGGCATCCCATGCGTCATCGGCACCTCCACCCAAAAAGAAAATCTGCAGCTATCCTTTGAGCTCTTCAACCTCCATGGACTTTTCCAAGGAGCGATTTCGAGTGAAGATGTGCAACACGGTAAACCGGACCCAGAAGTGTTCTTAAAAGCCTGCGCCTTAGCTCAAGGTAACCCACAAACCTCTTTTGTCTTCGAGGATTCTTTTGCAGGGATTGAAGCAGGTCTCCGCGGCGGATTTAATACTATTGCGTTAGCGACGACGAATTCGGCCGACCAACTCATTCCTACAGGAGCTCACCGTATTATCCCTGATTTAACAGGCGTCGACCCGGCCTGGCTCGTTGCCGGCGGCCTGCGTTAATATGGAATTCAAGTTGCATTCTGCCTATCGCCCCATGGGCGATCAACCTACTGCGATTGCAACGCTCGATGCTTCCTTGCGGGTAGGCAATGCTCGTCAAACACTCCTCGGGGTCACGGGCTCGGGCAAAACCTTCACGATGGCCAACCTCATCGTGCAACAGCAGCGCCCAACCCTGATTATTTCGCATAATAAAACCCTCGCGGCACAATTATACTCCGAATTCAAAAACTTTTTCCCCGAAAACGCCGTCGAGTATTTTGTCAGTTATTATGATTATTATCAGCCTGAGGCTTATGTGCCCCAGACCGACACCTTCATTGAAAAAGATTCGGCCATCAATGAAGACATCGAACGCCTCCGCATCAGCGCCAGCAGTGCCCTCCTTTCTCGTCGCGACGTCATCGTAATCGCCTCCGTTTCGTGCATCTACGGTTTAGGCTCCCCCGAAGATTTCTTGGCGATGATGATTCCGCTGCAAGTCGGACAAAACCTAAGGCGCGATGAATTTCTAACCAAACTCGTCAGCAACCAATACAATAGGCAGGATGCGATTTTAGAGCGTTGTACGTTCCGGGCTCGCGGGGAAACGATTGATATTTGGCCGGCCTACATGGAATCAGCCATCCGCTTAGAATTTTGGGGTGATCAATTAGAAGCCATCCGGGAGCTTGACCCCATCAGCGTTAAGCCTGGAAAGTCGTTCGAGAAATTCGACCTCTACCCCGCCAATCAATACGTTACGGCTCCGGGGAGCGTCAAGCGGGCCATGGATACCATCCGGGCCGAAATGGAAGAGCGGGTGCTATTTTTTGAAAAGCAGAACCGTCTCATAGAAGCCCAGCGCATCCGCATGCGAGTAGAGCATGACTTGGAAATGCTGCGTGAAACAGGGTTTTGCACCGGGATTGAAAACTATTCACGACACATGTCGGGCCGCCAACCTGGCGAACGCCCTTCCTGCCTCATCGACTTCTTCCCGAAGGATAAATTGGTTTTCATCGATGAAAGCCACGTGTCCGTCTCCCAAATCGGAGGCATGTACCATGGTGACCGCGCCCGCAAAGAACGCCTTGTGGAATTCGGCTTCCGCCTCCCCTCCGCCTTGGACAATCGACCCCTGATGCCTGCGGAGTTTAATGATATTGTAGGCCAAGTCGTCTACGTCTCTGCCACGCCTGCCCCCTATGAGTATGAAGTCTCGAGCGTGGTGGCCGAACAAGTCATTCGCCCAACTGGCTTGCTAGACCCAGTCATGCAAGTGCGACCCATTGCAGGGCAAGTGGAAGACATCATCGGCGAAGCTAAAATCGCTGCCTCTAAAAATCAGCGCACGCTCGTCACCACCTTAACCAAGCGCATGTCGGAGGAACTTTCTAACTTCATGCGCGATCATGGGTTGAAAGTAGAATACCTCCACTCCGACATTGATGCCATCGAACGCGTTGAAATCTTACGACGTTTACGGGCGGGGAAATTCGATGTCCTCGTTGGCGTTAACTTACTGCGCGAAGGGCTCGACCTACCTGAAGTCGCTTTAGTGGGCATCCTCGATGCCGACAAAGAAGGCTTCTTGCGCAGCGAAACCAGTTTGATTCAAACCGCCGGCCGGGCCGCCCGCCACGTGGAAGGCCGCGTGTTGCTCTACGCCGACGTGATGACCAAATCACTCGCCCGCACCTTAAAAATTTGTGCGGATCGGCGCCAACGCCAAGAAGCCTATAATAAAAAGCACGGCATCACGCCTAAAAGCACCAGCCGTAAAATTGAAGAGAGCTTGGTGGATGAAGAGGCGGAAGACATCCTCGCCGTGGCCGAAGGCACCGACGAGAAAGACATTGCCCTCGTGCTCGCTGACCTCGAAGCCGAAATGCTGGCTGCTGCCGATGAACTGCAATTCGAGAAAGCAGCGGCCTTACGAGATCAAATCGAGGCTTTGCGCACGGGTAAACCGACGCCCTCGAAGAAATACCGCAAACGCCGTTAACTGAAACGGCGGGTCATTTCACCATCGGTCCATTCCCAATACGTCTTTCGACCCTTGGGACACGTTCCCGGCTGAGTGGTGCGGAATAAAGCCTGCACTAACTCCATCACCTCAGCATCCGCAATCGTATCACCTTTACGACGGGCACGATGCACCGCCAATTTCGCTAAGGCATCGTAAGCCAGTGAAGGTTTCCCAAAGTCCCCTTCACGCCGTGCCATCTCGGCCAAAAGGTCGCGAATAAAGGTCAACGCATCATCTGGTTCTAACCAAAAGGGCAAGGCCGCCACGCGCCAGAAATTACGGCCATACTCTTCAAAATTAAAACCTGCAGCCGTGAGCAAGGCACCACGCTCCTTCAGCACGGAGGCAGCCAAGGGCTCAAGTTCCATGGTCAATGGCACTAGCAAAGGCTGACTGATCACCTGCTGCCCCTGAAATTGTTCGAGGATTTTCTCGTATAGGACTCGTTGGTGTGCGGCCCCTAAATCGAGAATAGCCACTCCCGTCGGCGTTTCAAAAACGGCCCGCTCCTCTCGAAGCCGACCTAAAAGACGCCAACCTAAACGTAAAGCCGACGAGGCAGGCACTGGCGGAACCGAAACCGGTACCGCTAACGGCGGAAGTGGCGAAGCGGGTACGGCTGAAACACTCGGAACAGGGCTCATCGGACTAACAGGTAAAGCCCCAGGCAACGTGGGTGTTGGCACCACTGGAAACCCCACGTCGGACTCTACTTTCGCCCGCAACACCGACAAGATCGCCTCAATAATAAAATTCCGCACCTTGGCTTCATCGCGAAAACGAATTTCCCGCTTAGCCGGATGCACGTTTACATCCACCCAAGCTGGGTCGATTTCTAGAAAAACAAATGCCAATGGATAACGACCCTTAGGAATAAAGGTGTGATAACTCTCCGTCAGGGCGAAGGCCATCGTCCGACTATCAACCGGCCGGCCATTCACCACCGTCACCAAGTCTTGGCGCGTCCCGCGAGAAACCCCGGGTCGACCTAACATCCCACTCAACTTCATCCCCGAGCGCTCAAAGACGGGCATCAACGTGACCTCTTCCGCCACTTGGCGCCCCCAGATCTCGCGCAAACGATCCAGTAAAGGTGCCTGACGGGGCGAACGGAAAATCTCGCGACCATCCTCACGCAATAAAAAGCCAACCTCGGGGTGAGCTAAGGCATACAAGCGTACCAAGCGAATAATATGAGCCGACTCCGTTTCATCGGACTTCAAAAACTTTAAGCGGGCGGGGACGGGATGGAATAAATTCGCTACTTCAATCCGCGTGCCCGGCGCCATCCCATGGTCTTTTTGATGCAGAATCTTCCCCCCGTTGACGAGAATCTCAACCCCGTGTGCTTCGGCAGCTGGGCGGGTTTGCAGGGTAAAACGACTCACGCTCGCAATCGAGGGCAAAGCCTCTCCGCGGAAGCCAAACGTCGCGATTTGGTCGAGGTCTTTAGCTTGGCGAATCTTGCTCGTCGCATGACGGGCCAAACTCAACTCCGCTTCCTCAGGCAACATCCCGGAACCATCATCCTCCACGCGCATCAACGCCTTACCTCCTCGGGAAAAATCAATCACCACGCGGGTCGCCCCGGCATCGAGTGAATTCTCCAACAACTCTTTAATCACTGCGGCGGGGCGTTCGACGACTTCCCCGGCCGCAATTTGATTCGCGACGTTAGCTTCTAAAATGCGAATCTTCCCCATGACTATTTCTGCGGCGTGACGACTAAATCGGTCCAGACTTCCTCGACCGTCTTCCCGTCGCAATGGGTTTTAAAAGTCGCTTCCGGGTCACGACCCGCAGCACAAGTTTCATGCAATTTCTTAATTAACCCGGGGTATTTCTTCTCGGCTTGGAAAAAGAAATAGCCCGTCACCCGATAAGAGTCGCGAGGCTTTTGCTTCGTGGGATCGATTTTAATCCCAAAATGGCCGCCCTCCATGACTCCGAAACGCACGTAATCGGCCATCCCCTCGGTCCACCAGCTGGGGGTCTTATGGTAGCCACCTTGCAGCACGTGGGTTAGTTCATGCACCACTAAGCCAACGTCTTTAGGATGCGAGGCCACCCAAGCCGTCGACACGTTGATGGCTTTGCCATCCCAATAAGCCACACCCGACATTTCGCGAAAAATGATGGTGATGTTTTTCGGACGACGGGCGGGGTCGGAGGCTAAGATATCAGCAACCTTGGGCTCCCATTCTTTTACAAGCTGTTCGGCTTGATGAGCGAAAGTCTTAAGGCGTTCATCGGCGGCTTCGGGCAACTGCAACGTCACCTCCACCGCTCCCGCTGACAGCGAAAGACAGATGGTTAAAAGAAGGCGATAAAGCATTAATCGACCTTACCCCCTCCCCCTCCTCGTGCAAGTCGAAGGAGAAATAAACGGTCTTTGTTGCACCCGGTCGCCAAACCCTAACTTTAGCGAGGTGCCCAACCGTCTGGCCCAACAAAAATCCCTTTACCTGCTGCAGCACCAAGACAACCCCGTCGACTGGTGGCCTTGGTGCCCTGAGGCTTTTGCCACGGCCCGCGCTCAGGATAAACCAGTCCTCGTATCCGTTGGTTACTCGTCCTGCCACTGGTGTCACGTGATGGCCCAAGAATCCTTCTCGCAGCCTTGGATTGCCGACCTGATGAACCAACACTTCGTCTGCATTAAGGTCGACCGCGAGGAACTGCCAGAGGTCGATCAGCTGATGATGAGTGCGGTCCAAATGGTCAGCGGCCAAGGGGGCTGGCCCTTAAATTGTTTCTGCCTGCCGGATGGTCGTCCGTTTTTCGGCGGCGTTTATTTCCCTCCCGAAGACCGCGGACTCGGACAAGTCCCCTGGCCCCAATTGCTAATGCGCGTCTCGGATTTTTATCACCGGAATAAAAAAGAGTTAATCTCTAACGCCGAGGCCATCACGCAAAACTTAACTCACCTGACCCGCCCACCCGAAGCGGACGGACAAGGTTCAAGCCCGGACGACCTCATCGCCGCCGGCGAAAAAATCTGTGCGCAACACGATGACTCGTTTGGCGGTTTCGGCGGGGCTCCGAAATTCCCCTCACCCTCAACGCTGCAATTTCTCTTAACGCTGCGCGGTTCGGCCGCGGTTGAAGCGAAACGCGAACTCGCCACGCGATTGGACGCGGTACTTACAATGACCCTCGGAGCCATGGCTCGCGGCGGACTTTACGATCAAATCGGAGGTGGCTTTCACCGCTACTGCGTCGACCGCGATTGGACGGTGCCGCACTTCGAAAAAATGCTCTATGATAACGCTCAACTCATCGGCACCTACGCCGCGGCTTGGGCTCGTTATCGCGACCCCCTCTATGCACAGGTCGTGGCGGAAACCATCGGTTGGTTGCAACGCGAGATGCAACTCTCGCAAGGTCTCTTCGCCGCCTCACTGGATGCCGACACGCAACACCATGAAGGCACCACGTATATTTGGAAATCTGCCGAAATTGCGGAGGCCCTCGGCAGTCAGGCGTTTGATTTCGCCCAAGTTTACGGCATCTCTGATCAAGGTAATTTTGAAGGAGCCAATATTCCCAAGTTGCGCGGTAAATTCGCCGACCGCGAGCGCCTTGCCGCCGCCCGACAGCAACTACTTGAAATACGCAACCGCCGCCCCCAACCCACGCGCGATGAAAAAGCCCTGCTCAGTTGGAACGCACTCCTCATTCGCCACCTTGCAGAAGCGGCGTGGATTTTTGGCCGCCACGACTGGTTCGAGTTGGCTTTAAAAACCGAAAAAATTCTCAGCGAGAAAATTGGCCTGTCGCTCAACGATGCCAGCTCGCTCAAACCGGTGGTACACGGTTCTATCGCGAGCGGCGAGGCCACCCTCCTCGACTACGCTTGGCTAGCCGAAGCTGAACTCAGCCTTAGCGCCTACGCTCTTTGGGCCCACACCTCGCCCACGCCTTATCTGGAAAAGGCTAAAAAACTTTTAGAACACGTACACTTTACGTTCCGCGACGACCAAGAAGACGGCTTCTTCTTAGTCGGCCCACAACGCACCAATTTAGCCGTCCGGCAGAAAGATTGGTTCGATCATGCCACGCCTTCGAGTAACTCCGCCCTCCTCAATGCCTTTGGCAAGATTCAGGCCCTGCAGGAGCAACCCCTCTGGCGGCATGAGTTCGCCCAACTCTCTCAAGCCTACGGCGGCTTGAGTCGTCGCTTACCAGATGCGATTGGCTACGCCCTCCATGGCTTAACGCAGTATGCGATTGGCTATGCCACGCTCAAAGCGGCACCAGGTGCCTTCACAGACACCTTACAGCAAGTCCTCCTGGGTGATGCCCACACGCCTCCCCACCAACGTCCTTACCGTCCACTCTGGCTCATCGCACATGAACCAGCGACCGGGTACCAAGTTTGCGTAGGCGAGACCTGTTTAGCTCCGGTAAATCAAGCCTCTGATTTATCATTTATCCTCTAGGCGTCGGGCGAGTCCGCACTTGCCCGTTTCGCGGGTAAAGTTGATATAACCATCATGTCCGATAGCCCCTACCAGTACAGTCAGGCCCCTGGGTCGCGACCCGTACGGTTCATCCTCTGGGGCATGGTGGCGATTGAACGCAAGGGGTACCATGACTCGACCTACCGTCTTGTCTGGGGTCGCACGGCACTATTCCTTAGCTGTGCTACACTACTCGGCTGGCTGCTCAGTGCCGAAGGCTACTACTTCAATCAACGGTACATGAATGGCATCACCACAACCCGGCGAGCCGACATGTACCTCTACTTCCCAGAGAGTATTGCCTATTGGTTTTCCAACCTACCGCTAAGTCGCGACGAGATTCGACATCGGGACCGTGCGCTTATGGTTAAAGAAAAAGCGTCGTATGGACGCCTAGCCCACCTCCAACGCAAAGGAGATTTTTACGTCAGCATCGCCAAGGCCGCCTATGACCGTCAGGACTACGCCGAGTTCGCCAAATACATCGGGACGGGAGCCTACCTGTCGCCCGCCAACCTCGAGGCCCAGAAAATGTGCGCGAGTTTATTCTTCGCCTTTGGTCGGACGCTAGACGCCTACGAGTTACTCGAAGAATCACTCGAATACGCCAAACAAGACCCGGAATATTTCCATAATTACTTGGTCCACTGCTTCATGCTCGATCAGGACCAACGGGTGATCAACGTCGGCAAAAAATACCTCCCGCAAACCGACCTCGCACCCGCCGTCCGTAGCGAACTATTAATCGCTACCGCCCAAGCTAATCTCCTTCGCGGTAATTTTAATGAAACCGCTAAAATCATTAAAGAAAATCAACTACTCAACACGCTGGATGGTTTGATTATCTACAGCCAAATGCTCTGGGAATCGGGCGACCGCGAAGCGGCTTTGCAATTAATCAACGAAGGCTTCCAACAGCACCCCGACACCAAAATCTTGCTCAGCATCAAAGCGAAATGGTTACAAGAAATGGGCAACTTGGCCGCGGCCCGAGACTGCTTGGATTTACTCACGATTGCTGAACCCAATAAGCCCGGCCCCACGATTCAGTCACTCTACTTAATGAAGGACGAAAAGAGTCAGGCTAAACGCCAAGAAGTTATCGAACGCCTGATTCAACAATACGGTGGCAGCGAACAAACTATGCTCGAGCTGGCGAGTTACGCCAACAACTCCCACGACATTGAACTCACAGCCCGCCTCCTTAAATTGGCGCAGAAAAACACGTTCTCGAATCGCCTAAAATTCACCCTCATCCACGTTGAGTGTTTAATCAACGCCGGCAAAGCCCGAGACTGCATTCGCATTGTCGACGAACTTTATAACGGCCCTGATCGCACGCAATGGCCTGCGGACATTACCATCACCTTCGATGCCTTGCGCACCGTAGCTTACTTTTCAGATGGGCAATTCGATATCGGTGAAATCAACCTGCACCGCCTGCTGGAGAACAAAAACCTCCCCCCAGCGCTACTGCTCACCTGTGCGCGCAAACTCATCGAAGTGGGCCGCTTTGATGAAGCGAACGATATCTTAATCCAGACCCACCTGCAGAACGAAAATAATCAAGCGGTCTTGCTGCAGATTGTGCGACTAAAGTTAGATCATAAAAAGATTAGCGACGATTTAGAACTCTACTTAAAACGCCTGATGGCCACGCGCCGCCCGCCCAAAGAAGTTCTCGCCAGCGCCAAACATTTAATCGGTTCCGACCTTTTCCTCTTTTCGCCCCAACGCGAAAAGCTTTTGGATGACATTGATAAGCTACTTAAACCGTAGGACGATCTAAGCGGTCAGAGATATCAAAGTAGGTCATCGACCCACAACGGGTCCCATCGGGCTGCCAGACGCCCCGACTGCAACCCCGGCTGACCATTTCTTCGGTCTCAGCGGGAGAAAGCACGGCCGCGGCCATTGCAATCCCTTCGGCTTCCAAGCCCGTGGTCGCAATCGCGCGAACCGGTTCAGGCAACTCAACCGCCCGACCACTGCGTGGATCCACGAGACGCCCCACTTGTCCCGACCCCGATTTGCTCGCGAGGGCAAAGCGACAAAGCTTCATTTCCGAATGCACCCCGACGCCAATCCGCCAGCCATTTGCATCACCTGGAGGATCCAAGGCCAAGGTGACCCCACCGCCGCCAATTAACAAGGCACGGTGAATGCCCCAATTATTCTCCAACATCTCGGCCATCTTATCGACCGCGAAGCCGCGAACAATCGCACCCAGGTCCAACTTTGCACCCAGTTTAACACAAGAAAACTCGGCCCCGTCTAATTGAAACTTACCCTCTTTGACCGCACTGCAGGCCTTGGTCCACTCGGCGTCATCGGCATTAAAAGGCAATTCACCGCGCTGTTGCCAATAGTCAAACAAGGCCCCAGCCGAGATATCAAAAGCCCCTTGCGTTTCTTCACGCAAGCCTTGGGCGAAGGCCCAAATCGTCCGCAAATAATCCGCTGCCGTGACCAGTGCCCCTTCGGGCATAGAATTAATCGCCTGAATCGGGCCGCTGTCATGACGCTTATCGAGTTGGAAATCTAGATCATCCAACATCTGAAAGACCCCAGCGGCGGCGTTTTTCGCATAGGTCGCCTCTTCATCCGCAATGCGCACCCAAAACCGAGCACCGAGGGCATCGTGCGAGAAACTGTGAATGAAAGGACGAGAACTCATGGGGCAGCAAAGTCCATTAGAGGACCTTTAAGGTCTTTGGCAACTAACACCCAATAATCTTCCCCCGCCCGGAGATGCAGCCGTAACGTCTGGTAACCTTCGACGACGGGCTGACTGTTGTCGACCATCGGCACCAGTCGCAACGGTGCTTTTTCAGCGGTCGGAAACGAACCGTAGCCGACGGAGAATTTTCTTAAATAATAAGGCAAGGGCCAGTAGTGGCCACCATCAATGGCGATGTAAAATTGCTTGGGGCCGTAAGCCTGGGCGACTTGTTCGGTCTGCGTACTAAATTTAACGACTTCAGGCAAAGTCTGACTGTGCACGAAAACCCGCGGAGCGGTAAACGCCAAGAGCAACAACCCGGCAAAGAGTATCGCCTGCTCCCGCCGTGGGCCACTCATCAAAACTGGGACAACTAAAGCGAGGGCCAAGCCAATCGCCGTCAACAAAAGCCACGGGGTCTTGTACGGCAAAACAGTATGAAAAATATAAATCAACCAAGCGGTGGCTAAGGGCAGATCGACGTCCGACTCTCGCCAGTGCCCTAAACGACGTCGTGCCATCCAACGCCCCAAACTAATCAGCAACAAGCCACCTCCGGTCCAAAACCACGGGGCGTAACTTTCCGCCCACAACGAATCTTCCGACATGCCTGCCGCGACGCCAAAAGCCCGGCCAAGCTGGTACCACCAAGAAACCAAGCCATGTAAGTCCGTGAACGCGAGGCTTTGGAAAAAACTCCAGCCCGCCAGAATCCCGCCTGCCAACCACGCTAAGTTACGACGTGAAAAACTGGCACCATGGAGCCAAAAGCCAGTCGCGAAGAAGAAGGCAAGGTAAGCCAATGCGGTGACCTTACAGGCCAAAGCCCACCCAAAGCATAAACCAGTTAAGAGTAAATAGCCTCGAGGATTCTTGGCATGACGGGCCTGAGTAAACAGCACCACGCCCCAAACAAACCCCGCCGCTAATAGCATCTCTTGGATATAAGTATGCCCATACGGTGTGAGTGCTTCCGCCCCAATCAGGACGAAAATCCAAGCCCCCCGCACCCACCAACTCACCCCCCGCACTAGGACAACCGCCAAAGCCATGATGACCAAAAAAATTTGGGGACTAAAACGGAGAAACTCTGGCGTGAGTTCCTTAAAGGACACCCCGGAGACTTTAGTGCGGAGCCAAGTAACGGCGGCTAAAGTCGGGCCATGAAAGCGATCCTCATTGGTGCTATAGGGGACTCCCTCGCTCAGGTCTTTCGCGAGCGACCACTGCACGGCCTCATCGGCATGCATCGGCGTCACCTTAACCTGACTCTGCCAAACCAAAACGACCAACGCACAACCCAAGAAATAAAACCAGAGGCGGGACGCGGAGAGTGGCATGATTATAATTTAAAATAGGTTCGAAGCCCACTTAAGGTAGGTAAAGGAATGAGTGCGGCGGCCATCGCCCCCGTCCCCGTCCGGTGGGCATACACGGTCGTTAAGGCGCCCGCCGCCACTTCGCGCCCTTGGACCGTGGCCTTAAAGCCCCAGACTAATTTTTTGTCGCCCAACTCTTGAGGCTGTAGGGCGATGGTCACGACTTCTTCACGGTAAACGGGGAACTTATAATCGCACTCAATCCGCACCCGCGGAAAGCCTTTCACGCGTTCCTCCTCTTGGACAAAAAAAGGTAGCTTTAACTCGCGAAAGAGGGCTTCTTCCGTGGCCTCAACCCAAAAGAGGACCGTGGTAAAGTGCACGATTCCCGCCGCATCCGTATCGGCAAACGCAGCACGAAACTCAGAGGTAAAGGAAACCATACCGCATCTAAAACCAATCCCTCCCGCGGTGCAACCGTCAACGTGCCTCGACCGCAGGCTTCTTCTTCAACCATGATACTGAAGTCGACGCCCCACCCGAAGCGGCCACGCATTTTAATAAAATGGGCTGGGGCTCTTGTTGCACCGTAAACAGGTAAAGTCGCGGCCCTTTAAAATGCTGACCTAACGCAAACCGATCCAACCACCGTTGCTCCCAGGGATAATGCAACGCACGGCCATGATTAACGGGATGATAATAACTATCCGAATAAATTAAGCGCGGATCGCGATGAGGGTCTTGCTCATAAATGCGAACTCCATCTTGAAAGTCGGAAAAAACGACCAACGCATCGTAGGGCTCTTGAATCATATAATCCAACCAAGCGCCCAACGAACCCTTTTCACAGGCCTGAGAAAATCGCTCCTGCAATTGGTGACCATAGGGTGTTAAATCCGCCAGGATTGTCTGCGTCGGTGCCTCATGAACCCGCGGAGCCACGCCATGAAAACCCCGGCCATACACGACTACTTTCTCGTAGGCTAACACCCTTGCTCCATCAAAACGAAATACATCGGCATCGGGGAATTGATGGCGGATCTCCCGATTAACGTGGTCTAAATACGGCTTCATAGAACCTGAGCAGTCTAAATACACTGCGACTTTTTTAGCGCGAATCGTGGCTCCCAAAACTGGTTTTCCTGTAAAGCCACTGGCCGTGCCCAGACCCTGCCCCAAGCCCGAAGCAAAACCGTGGCCCTGCCCTCCTTTACCTAAGCCCTGTCCGCTGGTACCCAACGAACCACCCGGCTTCATTTTAGGCAAAGCCACCGAAGACACCACGCAACCACTGATAGCATTTTTTACCGTGAGCCGTTGCAACTTGGCTCGCTCTAAGGTCGACGTTTTTGTTTGCGAAAACGATTTAACACCCAAGGCGGGAGAACTTGCACCCCCGGCCACGACCATTGATTGAGGCGCTTCTAGTCGAGCGGGCGTGGCATACCGCAATACCATCCAACAGGCCAAGGCAATCAACAGCAGGTGTACCGTAAACGAAAACAGGAAACTACGCCATGAGCTCGCCTGATGGCGCTCAGTCAGCAGTGCACGAGGCATCGTCATGCCTCAACTTGGCACGAACTAAAATCCGCCCCAAGCCTGTGTGCCTGAACTTCATTACCAAGCAGGGCTAAAGCCCCGACTCTAGCATCAAACCCTTAGCGAGGTGGCTTGTAGGGCTTAGGAGCGCTTGCACCAGGCACGGCCGCAGCTGCTGGAGTCATCATGGCAGCGGCATTCGCATCTTCAGCTGGCGGCTCACCGCCAGTCTTTAACCACGTCACCATTTTAATCTGCCCACCAGAAGCAACGACGCACTTGGTGAGCAGCGGCTGGGGTTCTTGCTCGGTTGAGAAACAGTAAAGGCGGGGACCGCGACCATCTTTAGCCGCAGCAAAGGAACGCACCCACTCTTCTTCCCAAGCTTTTTCAGGAGGCTTACGCAGATCCGAACCGCCACCCAAATCCGTGCGGGTACCATCATAATAAACGACTGGATAACTGGAACCTCCTTTGGTGCTGGTGCCTTTTTCACCTTTGATGCGCCACTGCGTAACACCGTCTTCAAAGTCAGAGAATAACACCAACGCATCATAACCCTTCTCTTGACGCATGATGTCCACCCAAGCCCCTACGGAGCCGGCCATAAAATTACTGTCATATTTCTTTAACACCGCTTTGCCTGCGGGAGATAATTTCTTGGGATCCGTGTCGCGAATCCCAGGTCCAATCCGTGCAATAGGTTGACCTTTAAAATGCAGTCCGCCCGCGACGGCACCGTCTTGTACGAAGGTGAAAATACCATTGTACATAAACACATCCGCATCGGGAAACTGCTTCCGAATCTCGTTTTCAACGCGGTCTAAGTACCCTCCCATCGAACCGGAGGCGTCCATGTAAACGGCGATTTTTTGGGCGACAATGCGTGCGCCCATCACGGGGCGACCAACAAAGTTTTTACCGCCACCGACCCCTAAACCCATCCCATTGCCAATCCCGCCACCCGAACCACCGCCAAAGCCTTTAGAAGCGCCCCCAGCCATCATCCCCGACAACAGCGTCGATGTAGAAGCCGTGGGCAAATCAGGCAAGGAGATGGAGCTATTGGCATTCTTGCTGGTGATGCGACTAACGTTCTTCGCTAAAGTTTTCGTATTCTTCGGCTGCACCTTGTGGTCAGCCATTCTCGCACGATCTCCGTTATTACCGCCCCCCGCACCCGTAGAAAAAGAATCAGGATCTTTCTTAGCGGCATCGCTCCAAGTTGAAATCACCCAGAATAAGGCCCCGATAATCAGAAAAAAGTGCACGCCTAACGAGACCGCTAAGCCGCCAAAACCAATCCGCTGCAACCAAGAGCGCTTGGCCCGCTTCACCCCCAAAGCATTTTCCTCCATCTCAACCACAGGGATTACCACCGGGGCAGGCGGAGGCAAGGGAGGCGGCGTAGCGTCTGGCAACGGGGGCGGTGGTGGGGGCATCTCGCTCATCTACGCTTGAGGGGGTCCAAAGATAATCTCCCGTTAAAACAGGCGTTCAACCTCATTTTCTCCCGCGCATGGATGCATCCCGACCCGCTACCGAAAGAGTAAAAAAGGGCTTGCGACAGACCCCATCCGCCTTTCTTCTTCCACTCCCACTTATTGCAGGGTGGAGCAGCCCGGTTAGCTCGTCAGGCTCATAACCTGAAGGTCGTAGGTTCAAATCCTACCCCTGCACCCAATTTATCTCGCTAGAAATCAAGTGGTTACAGATTTAGCCGCCGAAAAAACGCTAAATTAACTTGTAGCCCCTCAGATTCCTCCCAAGATTATCCATGTTAACTTTGTCCTACGGGACAATGGGGTAAGTAAGATAAAGCAGTAAAAAACAGGCGGCTTGCATAGGGGTATGCAAGCCGCCTCCTTTTTTACAGGTCGCGAACCGGGCGAGGCTTAGCCACCGCCGGTCATCTTCGTGATCAGCGCGATAAGCGGTAAGAACATCGCCAACACAATCGTACCGACCACTACGGCCAGGAAGACGATGAGGATTGGCTCAATGATGGAAGTCAATGCGGTCACGGCATTGTCGACTTCTTCGTCATAAATATCAGCCACGCGATTCAACATCTCAGGGAGCTGACCCGTTTCTTCACCGACTTGAATCATCGACGTCACCATTTGAGGGAATACGCCGGTTTGCTCGAGAGGCACTGAAAGCGGCTCACCATCGCGCACGCGGTCGTGCACGCGGACGAGAGAATTCGCAATCACCACGTTATCCAAGGTGTCGCGCGTAATCATAATCGACTGCAAGATCGGCACGCCCGAAGCCATCAACGTACCGAAGGTACGCGCAAAGCGAGAGACGGAAACGATTTGCATGAAGGTACCAACCTTAGGCAAACGGAAGATTACCCGGTCGAAGATTTCCTTTCCTTTGTCGCTGGCGAGCCAGGTCTTGGCCCCAAAGTATAAACCCGCAATCAGGACTGGGGTCGCATACCAATACTCGGTCAGGAACTTGGAGATACCCACGACGAACTGCGTCAACGCAGGCATCTGGGTCTTTTGACCGTCTAAGAGTTTTTGGAACGCTGGCACCACCTTCACCATCAGCACGTACACAATGATAATGGCCACCGACATCACCACGCCGGGATACACCATCGCGGACTTAACTTTCTTTTGAATGCGTTGGGCTTTTTCGCGGAACTTAGCCAAGCGATCGAGCACCTTATCCAGCACCCCACCCGCTTCACCGGCACGCACCATGTTGACGAAGAGCTTATCGAAAACCTTGGGGTGAGCCTGCAGGGCTTCCGAAAGGTTATTACCTTGGGAAACACTCTCGGCGACGTTTTGCAACACGGCCTTAAAAGCAGGGTTACGTTCTTGCTTATGGATTAACTCCAAAGCACGCAATAAGGGCAGACCAGCAATGATGAGCGTCGCTAATTGGCGCGTCATCGTGGTGACGTCATCAGGGGTCACCTTCCCTTTGCCGAAACTAAAACTGCTCTTCTTGACCGAAGGGGCAGCGATGGCCGCCTTCCCGGCCCCATTGTCGCTCGCCAAACTAGTCACCATCAAGCCGCGGGCCATGAGCTTCTGGCGCGCCTGTTCATCGCTACTAGCATCAATTTTCCCAGAGGTCTGGGCGCCATTACGATCGATGGCGGTATACTTATAGTCGGGCATAGTTGTGGGGTTTTTTCAGATAAAGGGTTAGGTATACTTCAAGACTTCTTCAATCGTGGTAAGTCCATCAAAGATACAACGCAAGCCGTCTTCCCGGAGGGGACGCATGCCAGACTCGATGGCTTTTTGCTTCAACACCAACGTCGGAGCCTTTTGCGTGATTAACGTGCGCAACGAGTCATTGATGGTCATCAATTCAAACAAGCCTTGGCGACTGCGGTAGCCAGAGCGGTTGCACTCGGCACAACCTTTGCCGAAGTAGAATTGTTTATTAGCAATCTCCAAGGCATCGACCTCGAGCATGCCCACGACTTCCTTGTCCGGCTCATAGGCCGTGCGGCAGGACTTACAAATCCGGCGCAACAGACGCTGAGCCAACACGCCTTCAAGCGAGGCAGAAATTAAGAACGGCTCGAGACCCATATCGATCAAACGAGTGACGGCACCGGGAGCATCGTTGGTGTGGAGCGTGGAAAGCACCACGTGACCCGTGAGCGAGGCTTGCACGGCGATTTGGGCGGTTTCTAAGTCACGAATTTCCCCCACCATGATGGTGTCAGGGTCTTGACGCAGGAAGGAACGCAGGGCCGCCGCGAACGTTAAACCGACCTGGTGATTGATAGGCACCTGCATGATGCCTTCGACTTCGTATTCGACGGGATCTTCCGCCGTCAGAATTTTCACATCCTCCGTATTCACTTCCCGCAAAGCGGAATAGAGCGTCGTGGTTTTACCCGAACCCGTCGGGCCAGTGACGATGAAGATACCGTTAGGACGATTCACCATCTGGCGAATCCCTTCCTTGATGTCATCCTGCATCGATAACGCATCGAGGCTCAGGTTAACGACGGTCTTATCGAGAATACGCAACACCACGGACTCGCCAAACTGCGTAGGCAAAGTCGACACACGCAAGTCGATGGCACGGCCCCCGATCGTGGTTTTAATCCGGCCGTCCTGCGGAATCCGGCGCTCCGCGATATTCAAGGCCGACAAAACTTTGACACGCGCAATCACCGCCGAGGCCAAATTCTTGGGCGGCGGGGCCATTTCATAAAGCGAACCGTCGATGCGGTAACGAATGCGGAACTGATCTTCAAAAGGCTCAAAGTGAATATCCGAAGCTTTGGCCTTCACCGCTTCTTGCAGCACGAGGTCGACGAAACGAATAATTGGCGCCTGGCTGGCTTGATTGATCACATCCTCTTCAGAAACGGGAGCGTTATCCGCTTGATCAAATTCGCCCAACAAATCTTCCATCGAAGAGGCCGAAGGTTCGCCGTAAATGCGCACCACGGCGTTGTCGATTTGATCGGGATCGGCGACGGCTAATTCAATGTCGCGCTGCAAAATAAACGTCAACTCATTGACCACCGCCGAGTTGAACGGGTCTTTAGCTAACAGGGTCAACTTGCCAGCTTCATCCGCCACTGGCACCACCAAATACTTGTGAGCCTGAGCGGGCTTGAGCAACTTGGTGAGCTCATCGGTCAAGTCATTGGGAACTACCGAGTAATATTGAATCTGCAGGTGATCCGCTACCGCTTGGAGAATCGTGGGGCGATCGGCCAAGCCACTATCAACGAGGCTGTCGGCAAAGGACTTACCGGTACTCGCGTGAGATTCCCAAATCTCATCGGCCTGAGTTTGGTTAACGAGACCAGACTCCAGGGCAATTTCGCGAATTACGTCACTATGGTCGTCAAACATGGGAAGGTGTAGGTAAAGGGGTTAGCGGGGGGTGGGTTTGCTATCGCCGGCCTTGATGCGCGAACGCATCATCTCGCCGTCTTGGCAGTAATTGAAGACTTCCTCTTCAGAAATCGTGCCCTGCAGGTAGAGGGCTAATAAATCGGCATCTAAGGTGCGCATGCCGCGGGCGGCACCAGTTTCGATGTCGGAAACAATTTGGAACGTTTTGTTTTCCCGAATCTTCGCAGCGATGGCGTCCGTGCGAATCATGATTTCGTAAGCGGCAACGCGCTTATCATCAACCGTGCGTAACAGGCACTGGGAAATCACGGCGACAATCGAAGATGCTAATTGCACGCGAATCTGGTCGCGAGCCCCAGCCGGAAAAGCATCTAAAATGCGGTCGACCGTGCGCGCCGCACCGGTGGTGTGCAAAGTGCCGAAAACTAAGTGGCCGGTCTCCGCCGCGGAAACGGCGGCTTCAATCGTCTCCAAATCGCGCATTTCGCCAATCAGGATGACGTCAGGGTCTTGACGCAAAGCCGAGCGGATGCCGTCGGCAAAAGAAGGCACGTCGCTGTGCACTTCACGCTGGGTTACCACGCAACCTTTATGCGTATGGTAGTATTCAATCGGATCTTCAATGGTCACAATGTGGCCATCTTCGTTCTCATTGATCCAATTAATCATGGAAGCCAACGTGGTCGACTTACCTGAGCCCGTAGGACCAGTGACTAAAATTAAACCCCGCGGACGCTTTAAAAGGTCCTTAATCATCGGGGGCAAACGCAACTGCTCCAAGGTGAACATCTTCGCTGGAATCAAACGTAGCACCATGCCGAGAGAGCCTTTACCGCGATAAACATTCACCCGAAACCGAGCTTTCTTGTGGAAGGAAAAACCGAAGTCGCAACCCCCGTCGCGCTTCAAGCGCTCCTGCTGATCGGGGGGCGTAATCGACTGCACTAAATTCTCGGTATCTTCAGGCGTGAGGGCCGGACCTTCAATCGAGATAACGCTACCACTCACGCGCAAACTAGGAGCCCGACCGACGTGCAAGTGCAAGTCGGAGGCGCCATTCTCAATCATGGCTTCGAGTAATTGATGAATCTCGTAAGCCATAAGATTAGAGTACGTCGTCGGCGACGGTGGCACCCATCACTTCTTCAATGGTCGTCATCCCCGAAGCCACCTTGCGTTGACCATCTTCACGCATCGTGCGCATGCCCGCTTCGCGAGCTTTGCGACGCAAATCTACGAGGTTAGCACCGGAGTAAATCATTTCCTGGATTTCTTCCGTGATGACAAAGATTTCAAACACGCCACGGCGACCCTTGTAACCACGGTCACCGCACTTCGCGCAACCCGCACCCTTCATCGGCGTAGCCCCCGCAATATCCTGCTCGGTCATACCAATGGAATAGAGTTCTTTCGCCGTGGGCTTGTAAGGTTGAGCGCACGATTGACAGACCCGACGCACGAGACGTTGCGCCAAGGCACCGCGTAAAGCGGCCGACACCAAGAAGGGCTTAACCCCGATATCGACCAAACGAGTCACGGCGCTGACCGAGTCATTGGTGTGCAACGTGGAGAACACCATGTGACCCGTTAAGGCCGCATTCACGGCGATTTCAGCCGTCTCCATATCACGAATTTCCCCGATCATCACGATGTTCGGCGCTTGACGTAACATCGCGCGTAAGGCGGCCGCGAAAGTCATCCCGACGTCGCGCTTCACTTGCACCTGATTGATACCCGCCATCTGGTATTCGACAGGGTCTTCAACGGTGATGATTTTGCGGTCAGGCTTATTGATGTAATTCAACGCCGAATACAGCGTTGTCGACTTACCCGAACCGGTAGGACCGGTGACGAGGAAGACGCCATCAGAACCAGAAATCAGACCCTGGAACTTCGCTTGGTCATCGGCAAAGAAGCCCAACTCCGGCAAGCCGAGTTTGAGGCCTTCTTTATCTAAAATACGCATGACGATGGACTCGCCATAAACCGTCGGCAAAACCGATACCCGTAAGTCGATATCACGACCGCCGGTACGGGCCTGAATACGACCGTCTTGCGGGATGCGCTTTTCGGCCAAGGAAACTTCGGCCATCAGCTTCAAACGCGAAATCACCGAAGCCTGCAAACGCTTGGGTGGGCCTTTCATTTCTTGGAGCACACCATCAATCCGGAAACGCACGCGGAAGCGCTTTTCCAAGGGCTCTAAGTGAATATCGGAAGCCTTGCGACGAATCGCATCCACGATCAAAGAGTTCACGTAGCGGATGATTGGGGCATCGTCTTCTTTGACTTCGCCGCCTTGCGGCAATTCGACCGAAACGCCGTCTTCGGATTTTCCGAAAACGTCTTGGTAAGAAACGTTTACTTGTCCGCCGCCATAACAACGAGCAATGGCCGTACGCAATTCGTCGGGCGGGGCTAACTTGGGATTTAAAGTTAACTTCAAAACGCGCGACAAAGAGTCGAGCGTGTCGGTATCTAAAGGATCGGCGATAGCCACCAAGAGTTCCACCCCGTCCATCTGCAAAGGAAGGATGTTTTGGCGCTCAGCTTGCTCGCGACTGATGAGTTTCAGTAAATCTTCCGAGGGCGAAACTTGGTTCACATCCACCACCTCCATATCAAACTCCACGCCCAAAGCTTGGGTAATGGAAGCCCAGGCAACCTTCTTCTCCTCGACCAACTTGGCCAAAGTCAGGGTATCAGGGTTCTGGCCATCAGGAACCTCAGCCAAAGAAGCACGGGCGGCCGCCACGTCAGCGGGCGAAACCAATCCTTTGTCTTGGATAAATTGAATGACGAAATCGTCGGCGGTCGTCACAGCGTGTAAGTCCGTTGGGGTAAAGTTGGGGTGGGTGATTCGCCTGTCTTGGGGAACAGACGAGTGGAGGTTTCAACGTAAATCCCCCTACCCGCTCCGCAATCGAAATTATCCAAAAATATCGCGAATAATTTTAACCAAGTTGCGAAATCAACTTTTGGACTTGGCTCTCCAAGAAACTCGCTTCGCCATCATTCCAAAGCACGTAGTCAGACTTCTTAACCTTCTCATCTAGAGGCATTTGTGATGCAATGCGACGTTTTGCTTCACCGACTTCGACCCCTCGCCCCTGCAAGCGCTGCAAGCGAACGGCATCAGAACAGGCCACGCACACGACTGCTTTAAATTCGGCCGCGAGATTTTTTTCAAAAAGCAGTGGGATTTCGACGATGTAACGTTGGTTCGAATCGGAGACCGCGGTTTGTCGCAACCGGCTGACTTCAGGGTGAGTCACTGACTCTAAAAAAGCCCGTTCCGCTTCATCCGCAAAAACCTTACCCGCAATCCAAGGGCGATTAGGCAAACCATCTGACCCTAAGGCCGCCGACCCCCAGCGCTGCTTTAACAAAGCACAGACTGCGGGTGACTCTAAAACCTGGCGGGCTAACTGATCAGCATTCACGACGACATACCCCCGCTGACCAAAAAAGCTGGCAGCCAAGGTTTTGCCACAGCCAATGCCCCCCGTGAGTCCGATGACCATAGGGAGCATTAAACCTTCCTAACTACGGAGGGCAAACCTCAAGCAGGGCTTGGCGAGGATTGCGTTCCGGACTCAGGCGTGGGCTGATTCACGACGCCAGCCTCACGCACGGGCAAGGGAGCTACGGGCTGACCGACGATGGGGGTCTGAATCGACCCGGTTTTAATAATCTCGGTAACGTGAATGCCGTCCAAAGTTTCAAACTCGAGCAAGGCTTCAGCAATCTTGCGATGTGCCTCGGCATGCTCGCTGATTAACTTTTCAGCCCGCGCGTATTGCTCGCTGATTAAACGGGCAATGGCTTCGTCGATGCGTCGGGCGGTTTCATCGCTGTGCATCTGGACGCGAGCTAAATCACGTCCCAGGAAAGGAGGCGAATCAGCATTTTCCCCAAAGGAAATGGGGCCTAAATCGCTCATCCCCCAGTCGCATACCATCTGACGGGCAATGCGAGTTGCTTGCTTAATATCGGAAGAGGCACCGTTAGAAATATCACCGGTCACTACTTTTTCACCAACGCGACCAGCCATGGCCACGCAGATAAAGTTCACGAGATGCTGTTTCGAGTAACCTAAGATTTCTTTAATAGGCATGTACATCGCCATGCCGAGGGCGCCGCCACGTGGGATGATAGTGACTTTGTGCAACTTAAAGACGCCATCCTCGATCAAGGCCTGCACAATGGCGTGACCCGCCTCATGGTAGGCCGTCTTACGACGATCTTCGTCGTCCATCACGCGCTTACGCTCACGACCATGCGCCAGCTTTTCGCGCGCTTCTTCCACATCCACCATTTCGATTTTATCGCGATGACGGCGGCCAGCGTGCAAGGCAGACTCATTCAATAAATTAGCTAAGTCGGCCCCCGACATTCCCGACGTGATCCGGGCTACCCGGTTTAAATCCACCGAGGGGGCCACTTGAAAACGCTTGGCATGCACGGCCAACACCGCTTCGCGACCACGCAAATCAGGCAAATCAATATAGACCTGACGATCAAAACGACCTGGGCGCAAGAGTGCGGAGTCGAGTACGTCGGCACGATTCGTCGCTGCGATGACGATGACGCCAGCTTGGCCATCAAAGCCGTCCATCTCTACTAAAAGCGAATTCAACGTCTGCTCGCGCTCGTCATTACCACCACCATGGCCAGCACCGCGCTGACGACCAACGGCATCGATTTCATCGATAAAGATAATACAGGGGGCGAGTTTGCGAGCTTGGTCGAAGGTGTCGCGGACACGAGCGGCCCCGACGCCGACAAACATTTCCACAAAGTCCGAACCACTGATGCTCAAGAAAGGCACCCCCGCTTCACCCGCCACGGCCCGAGCCAACAAGGTCTTACCCGTGCCAGGAGGCCCTACCATCAAAATACCCTTGGGAATCGAAGCCCCGATTTTGGTAAAACGCTTCGGATCACGCAGGAAATCCACGATTTCCTTCACTTCTTCCTTAGCCTCTTCGCAACCCGCGACGTCTTTGAAAGTAGTCAGCTCTTTATCCGTTGAACTCAGACGAGCCCGGCTTTTGGCAAACTGCATCGCCCCACGGTTCGCATTCTTTAAGAAGCGATACATCATGAAGAGCACCAACCCGGAAATGACTAAGGTTGGCAAAACGTTGTAGAGGAATTGCGTCCAGCCGGTTTGGGCCGGGATTTCCTTCAGAACGTCTTTACCCACCGTCGTCCGGAAGAGGCGCAGATCTTCGTCCATCAAACGACCCGCCGCCACGAACTTCGAAGGGTCTTTTTCGTCCGCCCCCTTCACCGCAAATTCACCAGAAATTTGGTACCAGTTTTCGGAACCCGCGGTCGGATCGGGCTTCAGGCTCAGACTCTTAATTTTCTTCTCTTGAGCCAAAGAAAGCACTTGGGGCACGCTCAACTGCTGCACCGTGTTGCCGGCAGGGCCAGAGGACATCAACAGGGCCACGACTGCGGCCATCAAGAGTAGCCATACGATGATGGGCTTACTATTGGAACGCGACGGATTCTTATCTTCCTCGTTGTCGTTTTGACTCATGAGCGGAGGGTTGAATTTAAGCAGGGACCACGCCAAGTCAACCGGAGAGCCCCAGAAGTCGGACCCTTTAACTTAAAAGCGTCGGTAGGCGGCAATCCAGGCACCCATAAAATTTGGTCCTGTGCCAAAACCACTGGCAAGGCATCTCGCTGTTCTACAGGGATTTTCCGATTGATTAGCATATCCGCCAGCAAGGCACTACCAGGAGCACCGAGGGGGTGAAAACGATCCCCCTCCTGACGGCCTCGCCAAGTCAGGGGCGTCCCAGGTGGGACTTTTAAATAGACTTCTTGTTGGGGCGGAATGTCGCCTAGAGACAAATCAGCCCAAAGTTCGGGAGTGACGTCGCTACGCTCCGCTCGCAAACCGCTCTCGAGACAATCTTCGTTTTCCTTAAGAGTTCTTAAAACAGGACCCAACTTCGGCCACTCGAGTGGACAGAGACGCAGTTGCCCTTGATGTACCTCGACCAGTCGGCCTTGCACACTAGCACGCAACTCTCGACCAAGGCGCATGGCTTCCACCAGAGGCATCAGCGAGGTGACACTGGGTTCGTTTAAGCCTTGGAGTTGGAGAAATTGCACGAGCACGGCGTAAATCAACGTCGCGGGTTTTTCCCGTAAGGCTGCCACCTGACATGCTTCAGACTCCTGAGGTTGGACGCCCAAAGTTTCTGCCCAAGCCATCAGGGCTTTATGATAGTCATCTTGCAAGCGGGCGGCCCGAGCAAAACCGGCCTGATAATGCTCACCCAAAGCATCGACACCGCCCTGCGACAACCAAGTTCGCACCCGATTACGAGAAGCTACGGGCTGGGCATTGGTCAGATCTTCCCGCCAAGGAATGCCAGCCCGAAGTAATTCGGCCTGTAAAGCCGCCTTCGTTAACCCCGCAGTAATCAACGGACGCCAATGCACATGCCCATCGCGAAAAGTTTGGACCTCGCGCGGGGCGGCCAAACCAACAGGGCCAGCGCCTCGAGCTAAACGCCATAACATAGACTCAACAACGTCATCCAAGTGATGGGCCGTCACTAAAACTTGGATACCGGAAATGGCGCGTTGCTCCGCAAAGAAAGCCTGGCGGGCTTCGCGTAAAACATTCTCGGCAGCCCAGCCTGTCGTCGTCCGTTCGCCTACTACACATGGAACGCCGAGAGCCTCACAAAACGCGACACAGAAAGCGGCATCTTCCGCTGAAGCATCTCCACGTACCCGATGATTAAAATGCCAAGCAACTAAGCGAGGTCGCATCGCTTCATGCGCCCATAAAGCACATAAGGCATAAACCGAATCCGCACCGCCCGAAAAAGCGACCGCAAGCGGACTTTGAGAATCGCCTTCCCACCCTGGCAAAGGGACAAGGGAAGACGCGGCTCGACGCAAGGCTTCCGGGCTCGGCAAATTCGCAAACACCGGGTTAATCTAAGCCCTCTTAGCCTGCTGCCAACCCTCAAGGGGGCGCAAAATCAAAGGGACAAGGTTTCCTTACCGTACCAGCGACGCAGTACTTCGGGAATCCGCACCGTGCCATCAGGCTGTAAATTGTTTTCTAAAATAGCAGCCAAGACACGGGGTAAACCCAAGCCCGAACCATTCAGCGTGTGAACATACTCGGGCTTACCGTCTTTCGGACGGAAACGAATGCCAGCACGACGAGCCTGGAAGTCGGTAAAGTTCGAACAGCTCGAAACTTCTAACCAACGTTTTTGGCCGCCAGCCCAGACTTCTAAATCGTATTGCTTGCTATGGGCAAAGCCAATGTCGCCAGCACAAATCAGCAAGACGCGGTAAGGCAAATTAAGCTTCTGCAAAAGTCGCTCGGCATCGCCACGCAACAGCTCCAATTCTGCAAACGACTGATCGGGGTGAACCCATTTAACCAATTCCACCTTATCAAATTGGTGCAAGCGGTTCAGCCCGCGGACGTGAGCCCCCCAACTGCCAGCCTCGCGGCGGAAGCAGGGCGTGTACCCGCAACGCTTCACGGGCAAAGCCGCCTCGTCGATAATCTCGTCGCGGAAATAATTCGTCACGGGCACTTCAGCCGTGGGAATTAAATAAAAATCATCGGTGGGCGTATGATACATTTGCCCTTCCTTATCGGGCAACTGTCCCGTAGCCGTCGCACTGGCCGCGTTCACGAGCAAGGGAGCATGCACTTCCGTGTAACCCGCCGAGCCAGCTTCTTCTAAAAAGTATTGAATGAGGGCCCGCACTAAACGAGCCATGTCACCAACATAGAACGGAAAGCCCGCGCCCGTCACTTTCACGCCCCGTTCAAAATCAATCGCTTTGCTAAACCAAGGAATATCCCAGTGCGGTTTCGCGGCACTGGAAACCAGTTTGGCTTCATCACCCCACGTCAGCACGACTTGATTATCGGCCTCAGTGCGACCTTCGGGCACGGAATCATGGGGCACGTTGGGCAACGTTAAAGCGGCCACCTTCCATTGTTCTTCGGCTTCCGCGACCTTCTTTTCCAATTCTTTAACTTGGGCGGACGCGGTCTTCATCGCCAAAACCTTGGCTTGAAACTCCGGAGTTCCCTTGGGCATCGCGGCCATCTCTTTGTTGGCGGCGTTTTGGGCGGAGCGGGCGACTTCGAATTCAGCCACGGCATGACGACGGGCTTCATCGGCCGCTAAGACGGCATCGATATTCACCGAAAATTTCTTTCGGGCTAAACCACGGCGGACGAGGTCGACATGATCACGCAAAAATTTTGCATCCAACATACCCCGACAGATTGCCTCGCCTCCCTGCCCTCTGGCAAGGTGAGAAATCACCTCCACCCACTAACCTTCTATTAAAATCTCTCTAAATTGAGGTTGATGAAAAACCTAAAATCCCCTCAAAAGAAGTCCTTTTATCCTATGAGCGAAACTAAGAAAACTGAAACCGCCCCCGCCTCTGACGCTTGGACGAAATGGGTCGCCCTCTCGACCACCATCCTCGCCGTGTGTGCGGCCTTCTCGACCTTGAAAGGCGGATCATTCTCCACCAAGACGCAACTCGCGACCGTCAATGCGGCCAACAAATGGGCCTACTACCAAGCCAAGAGTTTGAAAGAAACCTCGCGCGAAACGGAACTCGCTATCATCACCACCATCGAAGCCGCGACGCCAAATCCTGAAGCGAAAAGCATCGCTACTGCGGCGATGAAGAAAGCGGAATCCGAAATCATCCGTTATGAAAAAGAAAAAGCGGAAATCCGTAAAGATGCCGAACGCCTCGATGCCGAAACCAGCTATAATCAAGCCCGCGGCGGTTATTTTGGCCTGGCCATCATGTTCCTGCAAATCGCCATCATGCTCTCCGCGATTTCGGCTTTAATGAAGAAGAAGTCCTTCTGGATTATCGGTCTGATTGCTGGGTCGGTAGGCATCGGTTACCTCTCCTACGCTTGGGCCTTCTACCCTGACTTCACGCCGCCCGCACCTAAAGTCGACGCGACCAAGACGGCCGCCGCTCCGGCTCAACCCTCCAAGTAAAGGAGGACAAGCCCTGCTGTATCTCAGCAGGGCTTGTTGGGGTGCTATGCTTCAGGGTTTTAGAGGCGATTAGCTTCGAGAGCTAAGGCTTCATGAACTCCAAAGAAACGTCGCACCTCAACCGCTGCAGCCGCAGGACTATCCGAGGCGTGGCAAACATTGCGCATCATTTCGGTGCCGAAATCACCCCGAATGGTGCCCTTGGGTGCCAACTTAGAATTAGTAGGTCCGAGCAATTCACGGACCTTTGAAATAACATCCTGACCGGAAAGTACCGCCACGATCACAGGGCGGGAGGACATAAAGTTCTCAATTTCAGGATAAAAAGGCTTATCGGCAATGTGAGCGTAGTGTTCACGCAACTGAGCAGGGGTGAGTTGGGTGAGCTTACAGGCCACGATATCAAAACCCGCGGCCTCAAAGCGTGCCAAGACAGTGCCGCACAAACGGCGCTCCATACAGTCAGGCTTTAAGATGATGAGGGTCTTTTCCATAAAGGTACCTTTTAAAGTAAAGGGTCGTTAAGACTTGGTTTTTTACCTCGATTTGACAAGTGCGAAAGGGGTCTGCCCCCTAAAAACCCGCCTTAGACCCTAAAAAGCAAGCAAACTGCTTGAACTACGAGGGCTTTGCCGGCCCCCACCGAGTCCATCCCCTCATTGGTAGTCGCCTTTATGCCCACCTGGGAGGGGTCAACCTGGAGCAAACCAGCAACCGAGGTACGGATGGCGACCACATGCGCCATGATTTTCGGTTTCTCCCCGATGAGCACGACATCAACATTACCGACCTGCCATCCCAACTTAGCGACTTCAGCGACCGCTTTTTGGACGATTAAGGCTGAATTCATGCCCTTACAGGCGGGATCATTATTCGGAAAATAATGACCGATATCTGGCAAACCTGCCGCACCAAAAATCGCATCCGCCACGGCATGCAAAAGCACATCCGCATCGGAATGCCCCTGCGGACCAACTTCCGAAGGGATCGGCACCCCGCCTAAGATACACGCCCGCCCCGCCACCAAAGGGTGAATGTCATATCCAAGACCAATCCGGAAAGGAGGTGTGGCAGGCATAACGTGAAAGTAACACTTTATCGCCGAAAGGAAAGCCCTCGCATAAAACCCTTGAAAGGTCGTCCCGAGCCCGCATCTTGAAGCCTCGTTAGTCTTAAGGCGCGGTAGCCAAGTGGTAAGGCCGGGCTCTGCAAAAGCCCCATGCGTCGGTTCAATTCCGACCCGCGCCTCCAAATTTACTTAACAAAAAAGGCGTCCCTTAGGGACGCCTTTCAGTTTGGCAGAAACCGCGATGTTTAGCGGGCGGTCTTGCTCAGGTTGGCAACACCGTTGACCTTCGAGTTCACGCGCAGGCGCAAACCGTTGAGGCGAATGAAGCCGGTAGCATCGTCCTGATTGTAAGCCTTGGTGGGGTCGGCTTCCATGGTCGCAATATGGGGATTGTAGAGCGAACGAGGGCTCTTCCGACCAGCCACATAAACCGCACCCTTGTACAACTTCACACGCACCGTACCCGTGACATTGCGTTGCGATTCGGTGATCAAAGACTGCAAGGCCAAGCGCTCAGGGGCATACCAGAAACCATTGTAAACGAGGGTCGCATAACGAGGCACTAACGAATCGCGCAAGTGCATCACTTCACGATCCATGGTTAGGGACTCAATTTGACGGTGAGCGAAGTGTAAAATCGTGCCACCGGGCGTTTCATAAACGCCACGGCTCTTCATCCCGACGAAACGATTTTCCACCATGTCAACGCGGCCCACGCCGTGACGACCGCCGAGTTTATTCAAGGTAAGCATGACGCCCAAGGGGTCGAGCTTCTTACCGTTAACGGCAACGCAGTCACCTTGGCGGAATTCTAATTCCACATACTCGGGCTTGTTCGGAGCGTCTTCGGGAGACACCGAGAGTTTGAACATGCTCTTATTGGCGGGGGCGAACGCATCCATCCAAGGATCTTCTAAAATCCCAGCTTCATAAGAGATGTGTAAAAGATTGCGGTCAGAAGAATAGGGCTTCTTCGCGCTGGCTTGCACCGGAATCTTATGCTCGGCGCAGTAGGCAATCATTTCGGCCCGACCTGGGAAGTCATTGCGGAACGCTTCATTGCGCCAAGGGGCGATGATTTCTAAATCTGGAGCCAAGGCCGCACAGGTGAGCTCAAAACGCACTTGGTCGTTACCCTTCCCCGTCGCGCCGTGAGCGATGGCCGTCGCCCCTTCGCGACGCGCGATTTCCACCATGCGCTTCGCAATCAGCGGACGCGCAATGGAGGTACCGAGGTAGTACTGACCTTCGTAAATGGCCCCCGCTTGCATCATCGGGAAAATGAAATCGCGGGCGAACTCGGCCTGCAAGTTGTCGACGTACAACTTCGAAGCGCCGGTCTTAAAGGCTTTCTGTTTTAAGCCCTTCAATTCTTCTTCTTGGCCGATGTCGGCACAAAAAGCGATCATCTCGGCTTGGTGCTTTTCCTTAATCCAGGAAAGGAGCACGGAGGTGTCGAGGCCGCCAGAATAGGCTAAGACGATTTTTTTAGGCTTACTCATATCAATAATAGGAAATGGAAATTAGGCGTGGGCGAGAAATGCGAGCAATGCTTTTTGCACGTGCAACCGATTTTCCGCTTGGTCGAAGATAATACTCTGCGGACTGGCTAAGACCTCGGCGGTGACTTCCTCGCCGGGGTGAGCGGGCAAGCAGTGCATGAAATAAGCGGAGGGCTTAGCTAAGGCCATGAGTGCGCGACTCACTTGGTAAGGTTGCATAATCTGGAGGCGGGCGGCCTTCTCGGCCTCCATCCCCATACTCACCCAAACATCGGTATAGACCATATCCGCACCACGCACGGCCTCCGCTGGATCCGTGGTAAAGGTGTAAGTCGGTTTCAAGCCATCGCGTTGGAGTTGGGCTTTAATCTCCGCCGTGGGCTCAAAGCCGGCTGGACCTGCCAAAGCGATTTCAATCCCGAGGGCGGCACCGCCCAAGATGTAAGAGTTGGCCATATTACAGGCAGTATCGCCCAAGAAGGCGAACTTCCGACCACGCAACGATTCAACATACTTTTCAGGATGACCTGGAGCAAAACGCTCCGCCAAGGTAAACACGTCCGTCATGAACTGACAGGGGTGTAAAAAGTCCGACAAGGCATTGACGATGGGCATCGAGCCACAACGAGCAAAATCAACCAGCAGTTGATGCTCGTGACAACGAATCACCATGCCATGCAAGTAGCGCGAGAGAACGCGGGCGGTGTCTTCGACGGTTTCGCCCCGCGTTAACTGCAAATCTTCGGCGTTCAACATCACAGGCTGGCCACCCAACTCATGCACGCCGACCTGGAAAGAAACGCGCGTGCGCGTGCTCTTCTTAAAGAACATCAAGCCCCACGACTGCTGCGCCAACGCCGGCGTCGTTGCTTTACCACGACCGGCCTTCAGCGCTGCTGCTGCCGCAAAAACTTGGGCCGTTTCAACTAAACTTAAGTCCGTCTCCTTTAAGAAGTGACGCATCGCGATAAAGGTCGAAGGTAAGGAATGAAAAGCCGTTTGGACAGCGGAAAATCAGGGTTGAAAAGGAATTAAGCCACCTTCCAACCTGCCAAGACCTGACGCAGAATCGCCACCGATTCGTCTAATTCCTTCACCGAGGCCGTCAAAGGAGGTAAAAGCCGGACCGCAATCCCGCCCGCGGGTACAGCCAATAAGCCAGCTTCACGCAAAGCAGCAACGACTGGAACAGGGTCCACTTTCAGAATCACCCCAGTCATATAACCCATACCCCGAATTTCCTGCACGAGGTCAGGACGTAGCGTGACGAGTTGACGGAGGGCTTGATGCCAAGCGGGCGTCTGGGCAGTCACCCGTGCCAAAAGTTTTTCTTGTTCGATCACTTCTAAAACCGCCAAGGCGGCCGTGGCGGCTAAAGCGCCCCCACCAAAAGTCGTGCCATGCGATCCGGCTTGAAAAAGCTCTGCATGCGGCGCGGACATCCAAATAGCCCCCATCGGGAAACCGCCGCCCAAACCTTTCGCCATCGCAATCGCATCAGGGTGAACCCCGGCGTACTCAAAGGCGTAAAACTTTCCTGTCCGGCCAATCCCACATTGGATTTCATCAATCATGAACAGAATGTTCCGTTCACGACATAGTTTCTCGAGACCAATTAAGAATTCGGGCGTCGCAGGATTCACCCCACCCTCACCTTGAATCGTTTCCACGAGTACCGCGGCGGTGGTCTTCGCATCCATCGCCCGATCCCACGCCGCTAAATCATTCAACGGGGCAGCGGTAAAACCCGAAAGCAAAGGCCGAAAACCTTTTTGAATTTTTTCCTGAGGCGTGGCGGACATGCCGCCAAAAGTCCGGCCGTGAAAAGCTTTCTCAGCGACGACAACGCCAATACATGCACCCTCGGTGCCAGATTTCCGCAAGCCGTGTAAACGAGCTAACTTCAGCAAACTCTCGTTCGCTTCCGCTCCGCTATTGCAGAAAATCACTCGACCAGGACCAGCGTGACTGACCAAAGCAGCCGCCAGACGACCCTGAGGTTCGTTACGGTAAAGGTTGCTAACGTGCGTCAGTTTAGCCGCTTGCTCACTGACACGCCGCACCCAATGCGGGTGAGCATGGCCCAAGGCATTCACGGCAATCCCCGTCGAAAAATCGAGGTAACGACGCTTTTGACTATCCCACACGTACGAGCCTTCGCCGTGCGTTAACGTGAGAGCTGGCGACGCGTAGTTTCGCCCCACAAACTGATTGTACAGTGCCGCCGTTTCATCGGGAGAGCCCGCATGAGCAGCTGGAAGCGAGGAAGGGTCAGAGGCCATTAGCCGTGAATAATTTCCGTACCAATACCATGGTCGGTAAAGACTTCTAATAAAAGCGCATGGGGCACGCGCCCATCAATGAAGTGCACGCGACGCACCCCTTCTTTAAGCGCTTTGACCGCACTATCCACCTTAGGAATCATGCCGCCAGCAATCACGCCCTTCTTCTTCAAATCTTCCACTTCACTGACTTTTAAAGTCGTGATGAGGGAACTGGGGTCCTTGGGATTAGCCAAGAGGCCCGGCACATCGCTCATGAAAATCAAGCGACGCGCCCGAAGCGAATGTGCTACCGCCGCGGCGGCGACATCGGCATTCGTGTTATAAGCCTGATCATCGGCATCCAAGGCAATCGGCGAGACCACGGGCAAGAACCCATCGGCCAAGGCTTTCTTGATCAACTTGGTCTTCACAAACTTGATATCACCCACAAAACCTAAATCAACCGGTTGACCGTTTTCATCCGTGCCTAAAAGTTTTTCGCACAAGTTAACATGGTTGCCTGGCATCCCGAGAGGATTAGCGCCGCGGGCTTTAAAGGACTGGCAAATCTGTTCGTTGATTTCGACGTTCAAGGTTTCTTCAACAATCTTCACGGTGGCAGCATCCGTCACCCGCATACCAGCTCGGAACTCGGATTTAAGCCCAGCCTTCTCCATCGCCCGCGTGATGGCTTTACCGCCGCCGTGAACCACGACGACCTGAATCCCCACCGCCGCGAGGAAAGCGATATCCGTCGCCACTCGCTCCCGACCCGCAGGATCGGGATCATCCATAAAGCTACCGCCGTACTTCACCACGAAGGTGGAGCCACGGAACTTATGGATATAAGGAAGCGCCTCGAGAAGTACCTCGGCTTTATGCGCAGCAGGATGGCTCATCTAAAAAAAGTTTCGAGTGGAGGGGATGGCCTGACAATCGGAAAAACAAGGTTTACTCACTCTTGTTGTAGTTCACATAGCCATCCGTCAGGTCCGCAGCCAGGAGTCGAAACTGAGCGTCACCTAAATTCAGATTCAAGCGCACCGCAAAGCGGCGAGCTTTCACCACTTGTTTCCAGCGAGGCTTATTTTCGGGCAACGGACGGCCTTGAATCACCGCAGGCACATCTTCGTAGGAAATATCGAGACGACTTTCGTCAATACCCACGCGGGCATAACCCGCCGCATCCGCTAACCGGCCCCAATTAGGATCTTCGCCAAACCAAGAAGATTTCACCAAGAGCGAATTGCCAATCGCACGGGCGACTTTCTCGGCATCCGCCCGGGTACGGGCTCCCGTGATTTCCACCGCGACGACCTTGGTGATTTTCTCCCCGTCGCCGACAATCTTCTCGGCTAAGGCAAAACACACTTGGTCTAAGGCTTTTTGGAACAGCGCCTGCAAGGCAGGCTCGCCCGCTTGCACCTTCACGCCGGAACGACCCGACGCCAACACGAGCACCGTGTCATTCGTGGACATATCACCATCAACGCTCACGCAATTAAACGACTGTTCGGTGGCCTGCTTTAACGCCGTTTTCAAATCGGCCGAGGACACCACGGCATCCGTACACACAAACGCCAACATCGTCGCCATATTGGGCTCAATCATGCCGGCACCTTTCGCAATCCCAGCCACCGTGACGGTCTGGCCCTGCCAGGTGAAACGAGCGGTACAAGTCTTAGGACGCGTGTCCGAAGTTAAAATCGCTTCGGCGGCACGCTGACCTTCACTCGCGGCGGCGGAGAGACGACTCGCCGCCGTCTTAATCCCCTGCTCCACTTTCGCCATCGGCAGCAACTCGCCAATCCGACCCGTCGAACAAACCAGGAAGGCGGCACCCGGCTGACCAACGGCTTGGGCCGCTAATTTGGCCGAAGTAGCAGCATCTAAATCACCCTGCTGAGCCGTGCAGGCATTGGCATTACCGCTGTTAGCCACGATGCCCAGCACCCCGTTCGCTTCTTGCAGAACCTTTTGGCAAAAACGTACCGGAGCCGCTTTCACATCGTTCGTCGTAAAGACGCCCGCGGCGGCACAAGGCTGCTCAGCGACAATCAGCGCTAAGTCCAAACGCTCTAAGCCCTTGTTGCGAATATCGCAGCCCACAGCTCCGACTTTAAACCCGGGCACATCGGTAATACCGGGAGAATCATTGAAGAATTCAATCGACATAGAAAAATTAACGGAGGCCTTCGGTTTCCTCCCAACCCATCATGAGGTTGAGATTCTGCACCGCCTGGCCACCAGCTCCTTTGAGTAAATTATCAATCACCGACGTGATGATCAGGTTGCCCGTACGCGCATCGGCGACGACCGAAAAGGCGACGCGATTTGTGGTCGCGACGTGGGCCGTGTCGGGGAAGTCGCCTGATTTCAAAATAGAAATAAAAGGCCGACCCGCATAGGCTTGCTGCCAGCAAGCTTCCACTTGAGCGGCGGTGACTTGCGGCGCCGGCACAACGATAGTGGTCGCAATCCCGCGATGCATCGGGGCCAAGTGAGGATTAAACTGCACGATAACGGGCTGACCCGCCGCGGCGGCAAAAGCCTCTTCGATTTCAGCTAAGTGCCGATGACCAGGGATACCGTAGGCCTTCACCGAGCTATCACGCTCGCAGAATAAATAAGCCACTTCGGCTTTTTTCCCGGCCCCTGAAATCCCACTGTAGGAATTAATAACTAACTGCCCTGGAGCGGGACGCACTAAACCAGCCCGAAGCAAGGGAATTAAAGGTACTTGGATGCTCGTCGGGTAACACCCTGGACAAGCAATCAAACCAGCCCGCTTCCAATCGTCGTTCAGCTGTAATTCGGGAATCACATAACGAGCTTGGGCCAACAACTCTGGTGCAGGATGGGGGTGTCCGTAATATTTTTGATAAGTCGCAACGTCCTGTAAGCGGAAGTCGGCGGAAAGATCTAAGACGCGTTTACCTGCGGCGACCAAGGGACGCGCGTACTCGGCCGCGACGCCGTGCGGCAAAGCGAGAAACCAAACGGCCACGTCGGATTGAGCACACTCTGCAGGCGACGACGGTGTGAATTGCAAAGAAGGCGAAACAATGCCCCGCAAACGAGGAATTTCATCAGCCACCGCTTTCCCCGCCAACGTCCGCGAGCATACCGCCGCGAGTTCGACGCGGGGATGCCGAGCCAGCAAACGCACCAGCTCTTCGCCCGTGTAGCCAGAGGCACCGATGACACCGACTTTTGTGAGAGAATGGGCCATGATGAAAGTAAACGCTATTTAGATGACATTTTGATGGTTGGACATCGAAAACTAGGCAACAAAAAGGCCCCGTTTCCGGGGCCTTGAGGTTCCTGTCTCCGCGGATTAACGCTTGGAGAACTGGAAGCGCTTACGAGCACCGGGACGACCTGGCTTCTTACGTTCGCGCATGCGACCGTCGCGAGTCAGGAGGCCACCCTTCTTGAGAGGGGCGCGGAGCGTGCCATCCATCTTCTGGAGGGCACGAGCTAAGCCATGAGAGATCGCACCGGCTTGACCGTTGGGACCACCACCGATGACGTTAACCGAAACGTCGAGTTGACCTTCGAGGCCAGCCGTGCGCAAGGGCTGCGTGGCAGCCTTCACGAGAGCTTCGGTGTAAAGGTATTCTTCGGCGGGCTTACCATTAATCGAAATGGCACCCGTGCCACGCGAGAGGCGAACGCGAGCCGAAGCCGTCTTACGGCGACCGACTGCGGTGATGGGAGAATTCTTAGCGCTCATTGAAAGTATTTAAGAAAGATTAACCCTTGAGAGGAATGGGGTTGGCGGCCGCGTGGGGGTGGCTTTCACCCGCGTAAACACGGAGCTTGGTCAACATGTCGTTCGCGAGACGATTCTTGGGCAACATACCTTTTACGGCGTGGTTGATCAAGAATTCAGGACGCTTCGCACGCATTGCCGCCGCATTGCGACGGTAGGCGGTGCCGACCCAACCGGAGAAGAACATGTAAGTCTTATCCAATTCCTTCGAACCCGTGAGCACGACTTTGTCGGCATTAATGACTACAACGTAGTCACCCGTATCGACATTCGGGGTGTAGGTGGGCTTGTGGCGTCCACGCAAAACATTGGCGATTTTTACAGCAAGGCGGCCGAGAACTTGATCCTTGGCATCGACGATGTACCAGGTCTTGTCCTTGAGCTGCACGTTCTTGGCTAGCGTGGTCTTCATAAAGAGGGAAAGGCGGAACATGGGAAATGCACCCCCTCCGTCAATACCTGAATCACTACTATCCTTAAGAGTTTCAAAATTGGGCAAAAATAAAGGGGGGTACCTGAACGGCACCCCCCTCTTTGGGGCCTAGTCTGGGAGATTAGGGCTTAGAACTTGAAGTTCACGAAGACCTTCGCGAACCAGGTCGAACCATGGGTTTGGGCCAAACCATCGGTGTTGTAGGCGTAATTCACGCCGGCACCGATTTCAGCGCCTTGACCAACGGCACGGACCACATCAGCCGAACCACCAATATAGAGGTAGGAATCCTTACCCGTGGTGGAGGAGGTTAAGAGCACGGCATCGGCGTTGGTGAGGCCAGCATTGGCCTTCAACACGAAATCAACACCTGGGACGCCCACGCTAGCACCCTTGATAGTGTGCTTGATCGCGAGGTCGAGGGTGTAACCCTTGGTGTCGCTGCTGTAGTAGAAGGTAGCCGAAGGGGTCAGCGAAGAAATCTTCGTGAAGGTTTGGCCAACGTAAACTTCAACATTAGAGCGGAGTTGGGAGAAACCGTTGTCTTGGAGGTTATGCGCCACAGGCGAGGTCATCTTGGTCACGCCGATGTCGAACTTACCAATGCCGTCGTCAGTGCGAGCACCGAGGGTGTAGCTACGTTCAAAGCTGTCAGCGTCATAGAAGCTGAGGTAAGCGCTCAAACCGGAGAAACCAGGGATGTTGTATTCAGCGGTGACGTCCGATTGGACGAGACCAGTGGTATTGGAGCGATCAACGCCACGGAAAACATTGGAGCCAGACCAGGAGATGCCACCACGGACCGTGAGGTCAGAGGAAGCGACTTGGGCAGGAGCAGACTGGGCATAAGCGCCGGCGCTGAAAGAAGCGAGGGCGAGAGCGGTGAGGGTGTACTTCATATAGGATGGAGAAGTCCCTAGGTATGCCCAAAAAAAAGGGCTTGGCAAGCCCCCAATCTGAGAGCCGGCCAAGCCATTTAAACGCCTTTAAGCGTCTTTACATCGAGGCGATGATAGCATCACCAAACTCGGAGCACTTAATTTCCGTCGCGCCAGTCATTTGACGTGCAAAGTCATACGTCACGCGGCCAGCACCAATCGCCCCATTCAACCCTTTGAGGATTAAATCAGCGGCTTCGACCCAGCCCATGTAGCGCAACATCATTTCGCCGGAAAGCACTACTGAGCCTGGATTGACGACGTCCTTATTGGCATACTTCGGAGCGGTACCGTGCGTGGCTTCAAAGATCGCGTGGCCCGTGAGATAATTAATATTACCACCAGGGGCGATGCCGATACCACCCACTTGAGCGGCCAAGGCGTCCGACAGGTAGTCACCGTTCAAATTAAGCGTCGCAATAACATCAAAGTCCGTGGGACGCGTGAGCACTTGCTGCAAGGTGATGTCGGCAATCGCATCCTTAATCACGATACCCGCGCCGGGCTTACCTTCGGGGATTTGGCACCAAGGACCACCATCGATTTCGACGGCACCAAATTCACGCTTCGCCAAATCATAACCCCACTTCATGAAGGCGCCTTCCGTGTACTTCATGATATTACCCTTGTGGACCAACGTGAGCGACTTGCGCTTGTTGGTGATGGCATATTGTAAGGCCGAACGAATTAAACGTTCCGAACCAGGGCGCGAGACGGGCTTCAAGCCCAAGCCCACCGTAGCGGGCTGCTCTTCACCAAAACGGATCTTCTTAAATTCCTTCGGGAAATTCGTTTTGATGAACTCCAACGTCTTCAGCGCGACTTCAGAGCCCGCTTCGAAGTCAATGCCAGCGTAAATGTCTTCGGTGTTTTCGCGGAAGATCACCATGTCCACCTTGCCAGGATTTTTAACGGGCGAAGGCACCCCCGTAAACCACTGCACAGGACGCAAGCAAACGTAGAGGTCTAATTGCTGACGCAGCGCCACGTTGAGCGATCGGATACCACCACCGGTAGGAGTGGTGAGCGGACCTTTGATGCCGACTAAATATTCGCGGAACGCGGTGAGCGTTTCTTCGGGCAACCAATTGCCCGTTTGCTTGAAAGCTTTCTCACCCGCCAAGACTTCCTTCCACTGAATCTTCCGCTGACCAGCGTAGGCCTTCTGCACGGCGGCGTCCATGACGCGCACCGACGCACGCCAGATGTCTGGACCCGTGCCATCACCTTCGATGAAAGGAATGATTGGTTGGTGGGGCACCGACAGTTTACCGTTAGCAATCGTGATATGTCCGGAGGAAGCTTGGGAACTCATAAGTGGGTAGCTCTATACAAACCTTGTTAAGGGTAGGCTTTTCAAGCCTATATCCTAGGCCACCCCCCTAAGAAAAAGAAAAGGACCCCCTGACGAGGGTCCTTGTACTAACCGGGGTTGCCGGCGCCATCCGTCACAAAGGACAGATAAGTCTCCGAAGAATTACTTCTTCTTGGACTTGGCTTTTTTGGCGGTGCTCTTTTTAGCAGCGGCCTTCTTTTTTGCCATAGTTTTTTCCTTTTTTTGGATCGTTGTTGGGTTTGAGGGCAACGCCTGAAGCGCCACCCTGACGATGCGCCCTACACTCACTTGCGCGTGACGCGCTTGACGGACAATGCGAGTGCGGAGCTCCGATGGGACACGGAAAGAAACTTGGCGAGACTCTGAAGGCTCAATCGCCGGACGAGTTGTATCGAAGCAATCCAAGGCATGACGGATGACTTCGCTCAACGTCGACAAACCTGCTTTTTGCTGAAACGCCAAAACCTCAGCATGAAGCTTCACAGGGAGCGACACGGTAATGAGGCTTTCGCTAGGGGTTTCAGTTCGGTTCGTCACGTTGCGGTTAACTCTTAGTAGAATCTGATAAACAAAACTTGCACTTGCGCAAGAGGAATTTTTTGCGCACGCGCACGTACGATTTTTTCCGTAAAAATTTTGCCATCGTTTTTTACCTACACGCACTCACTTTCGCGCATCGTGTTGACGCAAATGCGCACGATGATTAACTCTGCGTCATGTCAGCAGCACACTCGTCATCTGATCACGCTCATGACAGCTGGCAAAAGTTGGCGGGGCTCGCTTTGAGTTGCGGTGTACTTGGAATCGCGGTCTGGTGGAGTCAGAAACACCTTAATCAACCAAGTTTAGAACTCATTTTCATCATCGGCGCCTTCATCACCGGCGGATGGGAAGCATTAGAGGAAGGTTGGCATGCGTTACGGTGTGAAAAGCGCATTGATGTGCACGTTTTGATGTTACTCGCCGCCGCTGGCGCTTGGGTTGTCGGCCAACCGCTCGAAGGGGTTCTCTTGCTATTCCTCTTTTCTACCGCCGGAGCACTGGAACACTACGCCATGGAGCGTACGCGCAAAGCCATCGACACGTTACTGACGCATGCACCCAAAATCGCCCGCAAACTTTTAGCCGATGATAGCGAAGTCGCAATCGAAGTAGCCAAACTCCAACCCGAAGATCGCATCATTGTCCGCCCCGGAGAACTCGTGCCCGCCGATGGTATCGTCCTGCAGGGCGAAAGTGCTACCGATGAGTCTAGCCTCACGGGCGAAGCCCGCCCGATTGCCAAAAAGCCTCAAGATACCGTCGCCAGTGGCACGCTGAACACTTGGGGCCGGCTCGTCATCCGCGTCACCCACTCGGAAGCCGACAGCACGTTGTTCAAAATCATTAAGCTCATCCGTGAAGCCCAAGCCAACAAGGCTCCGATTCAAAACACCATCGACCGCTGGGGCGACCGCTATGCCATTTTCACGCTCTCTAGTGCAGTTCTATTATTTCTGGTTCTCTGGCTCACGGGACATGCCTTAATGGTCGGCGAAAACTCCGCCCTGTACCGTGCCATGACGTTACTCGTGGTCCTGAGTCCTTGTGCCCTGGTTCTTTCCGTGCCTTCCGCGGTCTTAGCTGCGATTGCAGCCGGAGCACGCCAAGGAATCCTCTTCCGCGGGGGCGCCGCCATCGAACGGCTCGCCGAAGTCAACTGCGTGGGTTTTGACAAAACAGGGACCCTCACCGAAGGAAATCCTTCCGTCGCGGCCCTTGAAACTTGGCCAGCCTCGGACGACCGCACCTTTGCACTCAGTGCCTTGCTTTCTTTAGAAGCCGACTCCACGCACCCCTTTGCCGCGGGAATTATTAAAGCCTGCCAAGAAGCGGGGGCCCAAAAATTGCCCGTGGCGAATCTGACTAACGTTCCAGGACACGGCATCACCGGCACGATTAACCAAGTGGCCTGGAAATTAGGCACTAAAGAATTCGTCGGCATTCAAGAATCCCCCACCCTGCTGATGCCCGCTGGGGCCATTGTCAGCGAAGTCTGGGCCAGCGATGGACACACCGTCGTGCGCGTGACACTGATTGACCGGATTCGGGCCCAAAGTGCCGCCACCCTCACGGGCCTTCACGACCGCAAGATTCGCACCATCATGCTCACGGGCGACCGCGAAGCGGCTGCCTCCGTGACCGCCCAAAAAGTCGGCGTGCAATCCTACCAAGCCGGCCTGAGCCCCGAACAAAAAATGCGGGCCATCAAAAAGCTCTCCCAAGAGGGCTACACGGTCGCCATGGTCGGTGATGGTATTAACGACGCCCCGAGCTTAACGGCAGCAGACGTGGCCATTGGGATGGGAGGGCGTGGGAGCGATGCGGCCTTAGAATCCAGTGACCTCGTCCTCACGGGAGATCGTATCGAACTCCTCCTCACCGCACTCGAACTCAGTACCGCCGCCCGCCAAACGATTCGCCTCAACATCACCTTGGCCATTGGCGCGGCACTCGGCATGGCACTGCTCGTCATCTTTCACGGTGCCCCGCTCACCGCAGGCGTCATGGTCCACGAAGGCAGCACGGTCATCGTGTGCCTCAATGGACTACGGTTGCTGAGTTTCCGAAAGAAGCGGAGTGCTTAGCGATACTCCCGGCCTGCTTCATCCAGCAACTTAAACGCTTCCACGTGGAAGGTGGCGTCCTGCTTGAAGAAGAGTCGGATGTTACAAGACTTCTCTAAGTCGATGAAGAACTCTTTGTCCTCTTGCGTGATGCGCTCGAGGTTAATCGGGTGCAGGACAATCCGGATGCCAATTTCTTCCTGTCCTTTGCGTTCGGCACGTAGCCGACGGACTAAACTCAAGAGCTTCCGCTGAATTTCCACCGACACAGTGCGGGGGTTCTTGACGATGCCACGACCTTGGCAATGCGGACAGGCCGTATACATCGAGGTGGTATTGGATTCGGTGTGGCGCTGCCGCGTCATCTGCAACACGCCTAACTGCGAGATTGGCAAAATCTGGTGCTTGGCGCGGTCGCCCTCCATCGCTTCACGCATCGCATCATACACCCGCTTCCGGTCCTTCGGGTTCTTCATATCGATGGTATCGACCATGATTAAACCGCCTAAATTACGGAGTTTGATTTGTCGGGCCGCTTCCGCGACCGCCTCCAAATTGGCATTCGTGATAAAGTTACCGTCCTTACCGTCCTTGCCGTCTTTACCGCGGTGCGAACCCGTGTTCACGTCGATCGCCGTCAGCGCCTCGGTTTCATCAATCACGATTTCGCCACCGCTAGGCAGGGGCACGCGACGTTGGAACAACTGCTCAATCTGACGCTCGATGTTATAGCGTTCAAACACGGGGATGGGGTCGTTGTATAATTCGACCCGGCCGCGCGAACGCGGCGAAATTTCAGCGACCAAATCTTGGACGAGTTTAAAGTCCTCGGGATTATCCACCAAGATACGGTCGACTTCTTCCGTGAGGAAATCGCGCACCGTGCGTTCAATCAAACCTGGCTCACTGTAGAGCATGACAGGCTTGCGGTCTGGCGAATTAATTTTCTCCACGATGGCCTGCCAGCGACGCAGCAACATGTGCAAGTCGCGCACAAACCAACGGGCCTGCTTACCTTCACCCGCAGTGCGGATGATAACGCCCATGCCTTCTGGAATCGTCAAGGAACGCAGGATGTCTTTGAGACGCTCGCGCTCCGAGGCTTCTTCAATCTTACGCGAAACGCCACAAGCCCCACTAAAGGGCATGAGAACGATGTAGCGTCCGGGCAAAGCAATGTTCGTCGTCGAACGAGGACCCTTCGAACCAATTTGATCCTTCACGACCTGAATCACGATATCGGAACCAGGAGGGAAAAGTTGGGGGATGTCCTTAGCTTGGTAACGGGCCTTCTTTTGTTTCTGCTCGGCCGATTCATTATCGCGAATAAACTCCACCTGAGAGTCGTTCGCTGCGGGCAACATATCCCAGTAGTGCAAGAAAGCATTCTTCGGTTGGCCGATGTCCACGAAAGCGGCCTTTAAGCCAGCTTCGAGGTTCTGCACGCGGCCTTTGAAGACCGAGCCGACCATGCGATTCTCGCCCTTGTGTTCGATTTCAAATTTTTCCAGGACGCCATTCGTCAGCAGCGCCACGCGCTTTTCCAGCGTCTCGGAATTAATAACTAATTCACGATAAGTGGTCCGGTCTTTCGAAAAGTGCTTCACGATGCGTTGCAGCAACGGGAGTTCTTTCCGTCGACGGGCCGCCTCTTCGGCCAACTTGCGTTGGTCGATTAGCGGGGTCGCGCCTTCAACAGGCTCGGAAGCTTCGTCATGAATGTCTTCAGGTTCAATAGGGTCGGTCATCTCAGTTTAAGTTGCATTTAAACCCAGCGCCGGAGTGCCCCCGTCTTCGCCACCATCAGCCGAATGCCGATGAACGCTCTGGACTAATCCAAGGAGCAAGAAACAGCTAAGCACGAAAGACCCTCCGTAGCTAAGGAAAGGAAGTGGCACACCCGTCACGGGCATTAAATCTAAATTCATTCCGATATTTACGACCACGTGCGTGCCTAAAACCACGGCCGCACCAATCGACAATAAACACCCGAAACGATCGGTCGCGAGGGCGGCCGTCCGCACCACGCGCCAAAATAAAAGTACAAACGCCACCACGACTAAGGCGCTCCCGCGGAAGCCAATTTCTTCCGCCATCCCGGAGAAAATAAAGTCATTATGTGCCGCCGCTTCGGGAAGGTAGCCGTTGCGGGCCTGCGTCCCTTGCTCAATCCCTTGGCCATTTAAGCCTCCACGGCTCACGGCAATCACCGCTTGGCGGACATTCCAAGTAACGCCTAAACCCTTCGGATCAATCACCGAGGGAGCGACAAACGACATGATTCGTTCGCGCTGGTAGTCTTTTAAGAGGAAAAACCAAGCCGTCGCCTCATGCTCCCCTCGAATCGCCCGAGCCGGGTCGCGATTGCTCGGGTTTTTCTGCGAAAAAGCCACGACTTTATGGGAATACTCGTTCAAATCCACCGCCACGACCGCCAAAAGAAGACAAGTGCCGATACCTGCCACCAAGAAGAACCTAGAAGTTAGGCCAGCGACAAAGAGGAGGGCAAATGACAAGGGTAGGTAGATGAGGGCAGAGCCTAGGTCAGGTTGCACAAAAATCAAGAAAAAGGGCAAGCCCGCCACGCCCACCACGCCTGCCACCGTCAACCAAGTTGCACGAAATGAACCAATGGGTCTGCGGGCCAAATAAGCAGCGAGAAAAATCAAGACCCCCACCTTAGCGAACTCCGAGGGCTGCAAGGAGAAGAAACCGAAATCCATCCAGCGGCGGGCGCCGTTAATACTTCTAATAAAACCGCCCAAATCATGCTTGGCTAAGGCACACAATGAAACCGGTAATAAAAGCGCCACCGACCCCAAGTAGATGCGAGCACCGAAGCGCTGAAACTGGCGATAGTCGACCGATGAAATCGCCCAGTAGACCACCCAGCCTAAACCCAAGTAGAGCATCTGCGATTTATAAAAAGTAGACTCACGCGAAGAGCCGGCCGACTTAATCGCAATCACTCCTAAAGAACTTAAAAGAATAATCACCAACACCTGCGTCCAGTCCGTACGCCAGGCAAAATTGGCAAATTTATCCCACCAAATTGCGGCATCAGACCGCTCATCTTGGAGTAATTGGGACATGCCCCAAAAAGAAGGGCCAAAAGGGTCAGAAGCAAGGCGAACCTCCGAAAAGGGCTTGCGACTAAGCCACTAAACGTAACGTTGTAGGACGGAACGCCCGAAAAACGCTCCGCACTCACCATGCCCGTGGCCGCCGACCAAAGTATCCTTGCCGCAGTGGCTTTCTCTTCGGGGGCCATCGTCGCCTACGCTGTGGCCAAGTGGCGGGAAAACACCTTGGGTGCCCTCAGGGAAGTACGCTTGCGTACCGAAATTGAACTCGCCCGCCGGGAAGCCACCGTCGAAGCCTCCGAACTGCATGCCCAAGCCGAAGTGGAGAAGCGAGAAGTGCAACGCCTCAAGGCCCTCCTGGAAGTCGAAGCTGAGCAACTCGCTCAACAGAAAAAGGAGGACGAAAAACGCCGCGAATTCATGCAAAGCGAATGGCAACGCCTCGCCAACCTGACGACCGAACAAGCGAAGCAGCTAACCATCGACACCCTGCGTCAAGAGTATCAAAAAGAGATTCAACACCTGCGTCACGAGATCCTCGATCAAATCGAACAGGAAACCGCCGACGAAGCGCGTAAAACCCTTTTAGCGGCGATGCAGCGTCTGACCACCCAGACAACGCAAGACGCCACCGCCGTCACCGTCTCCCTACCCAATGAAGAAATGAAGGGGCGCTTAATCGGACGCGAAGGCCGCAATATTCGCTCCTTCGAACAAAGCACGGGAGCTACGCTCCTCATCGACGAAACGCCCGGCGTAGTGCTGATTTCCTGCTTCGACCCCGTACGCCGCGAAGTCGCCCACCTCGCACTTGAACGGATTGTTAAAGATGGGCGAATTTCCCCTGGATTGATTGAAGAATCGGTTCGATTGGCGACGGAAGAAGTCGTCAAGCAAGCGCGTCGTCTCGGCCGCGAAGCAGTCCGCGATTTGGGTCTACCACCGATGGATGCCAGCGTGGAAGAATTATTAGGGCGCTTACATTTTCGTCTCTCAGCCAATCAAAATACCTTAGCACACTCCATCGAAGTGGCCCAAATGTGTGCCATCCTAGCGAGTGAAATCGGGATCGATCCAGTGCCCGCGAAACGTGCTGGTCTCTTGCATGATTTAGGCAAAGCCATCGAGTCGGATAATGGCACGAGCCACGCCCAAGCCGGTGCCTCTTTGCTGCGTCGCCTCGGCGAAGACCCTCGCGTCGTGAATGCGGTGGCCGCTCACCACCGTGAAGTCGAAGCGGAAAGTTTATACGCGCCGCTCGTCATGATTGCCGACGCCGCTTCGGGATCGCGCCCTGGTGCGCGGACTTCAACGATTGAAAGTTACGCTCAACGCGTGCGTCGCCTCGAGGAACTAGCCCTCCAATTTGAGGGGGTTCAAGAAGCCTATGCCTTCCAATCTGGTCGCGAACTGCGCGTCATCGTCGATCCCGGCAAAGTAGACGATTTTGGAGCCAGTGAGCTCGCCCGCCGGATTCGCCAAAAGGTAGAAGAGAGCCTTTCTTACCAAGGAACGGTCAAAATTATCTTAATTCGTGAACAAAAGTTCACTGAAGAGGCCCGCTGAGGGAGTTTCTTGTTGTTAAGCGGCGACTAGGGACTTATTCACACAGGTTCTCAGGTTTCACCTGAGTACCCGTCGGTACCCTTGGAAGTTATACTCCATAAAATAAAGCATCGGTCCGAACACGCAGTAGCCCATCCCGGAGCGTACTGCACCCAGCCACCCCTCGAGGGTCGGCCTTAAATAAAGCAACATGAGTCAAGAAGCCAACACCGGGTCGGAGCCAGCCTCCACCCCACCAGCCGCGGACGTTAACGCTAGTGAAGTCCGTAACACCCCCCGTATCAGCGAAGCAAAATTGGAATCTGCCCACGCAGAACTTCCACCGCTTTCCGTCATTGGGGCCACCGCCGAACCCACCGCCAAGCCAGGCACGATCGCACCGCCCAAACAATTTGGACGTCGCGGAACGCCTCGTGGCGTCGCTCCGACCGCTCCAGGTCAAGTGAATCGTCCTACCATGGGCGTCGTGGAAAATCCCGCCGAAGTCCAAGAGTCCATCTCGGGCGACCTCGCTAAAAAACCTGCCGCCGCCCGCGAACCTCGTCGCGAGCCCAGCGCTCCAGTTAGCCATGCCGCTCCGGCGGGTGCACCTCACGCAGGTCCTGCTCCTGAGCGCGGTCCGCGTCGTGAACCTCGTCACGATGGCCAGCGTCCGCCCCGCGGTCCACGTCCTGAACAGGGTCACTCGCATGAGCAACCGCGCCGCGAAGAGCGTCCGCGTTTGCAAATCGACCCTGTGGTCATCCCCGTCCAACAACCGATTGGTTTCTGGGCAAGTTTGAAACGGAAGCTGGCCACGCTTTTCGGGATTCCTGAAAAAGCGGAATTCGTGCCTACGCAACGTGCACAATCGGGTCACCGCCATCCTCGCTCGGATCGTGGTCCTCGGGCTCACGGTGGCGAAGGTCGTCCGCGCCGTGAGTTCCAACGCTCCCCGCGCGAAGGGGGTCGCGATGGCCAACGTCCGTTCCGCGGCCCACGTCGCGATCGACAAGGCCCACGCGGCAATTAAAACTAACGGGGGTGCTTTTAAGCACCCCCTCTTTTTACCCTCATCATGCTCGAAGTGGCACGTATCGTGGGTGGCCAACCGCTCCGCGGCACCATCCAAGCAGCTGGCGCTAAAAACGCCGCCCTGCCCTTATTGGCTGCCACGCTACTAACCCGCGAACGGGTGACGTTGCACAACGTCCCCGACTTAAGCGATGTGCGCTTCATGGCGGAAATCCTCCGCCATCAAGGAGCCACCGTCACCGAGACTTCGCCTGGCACCTGGGTTCTGCAAGCAACCGAAATCACGCACCGCACGCCGTATGAATTAGTCCGTAAAATGCGGGCCTCGGTTTGTTTATTGGGTGCTCTAGTGGGACGCTTACACCGCGCCGAAATGGCCATCCCAGGTGGGTGCGTCATCGGCCCGCGCCCGATCGATCTACACCTTCGCGGCCTCGAAAGTTTGGGTTGTAAAATAAATATGGAAGGCGGCGTAGTGCACGTAGACGCCAGTGCCATCCACGGCCAAGTAGTTCCTATGGGTGGCCCGATGGGTAGTACCGTGCTGGGCACCGCTAATATCATGATGGCGGCCGTGACCACGCCAGGCACGACCATCATTCAAGAAGCCGCGGCAGAACCTGAAGTGGTCGATCTGGGGCACTTGCTCACCAAAATGGGTGCGAAACTTCAAGGGCTGGGCACGAAGACGATTACCATCGAAGGGGTGGCGACGCTACACGGAGCCGAACATTCCATTATTCCTGATCGTATTGAAGTGGGCACTTACCTCGTCGCCGGAGCCATCACCAACGGCGATGTCACGGTACGTGGCGCCAATCCGCAACACTTAGAGGCTTTCCTCGAGAAACTCCGTGAGAGCGGGGTAAACGTGACAACGGGTCCTGATTTTATCCGGGCCCATGGACATCCGACACGCGCGGTACACCTTACGACCACGCCCTACCCTGGCTTCCCGACTGACCTGCAAGCTCAGTTCATGGCACTGCAACTGTGCGTCCCCGCGGAGAGCTCCTTAACCGAAAAAATTTATCCCCACCGGTTCATGCACGTGTCAGAATTACAGCGCATGGGAGCCGATATTCGAATGGATGGAGCCACGGCTTACGTGCACGGCGGCAGAACGCTCACAGGGGCACCAGTGATGGCATCAGACCTACGAGCTTCGGCAGCCTTGATTCTCGCCGCCCTCGCGGCCCAAGGTGAAACCTGGGTGCAACGACTCTATCACCTCGACCGCGGTTACGAAAAATTCGAAGAGCGCCTCCAAAGTCTCGGCGCCAACATCACGCGCCTACCCGCTGCGGCGATGCCCAAAGACCTGCAATCCGACTGAGGATTGCCATCGTCGCCGTTGTCCTCACGCTTGCTCTATGGCTCGCTCCTCGGCTCCCGATGACCAACCCACGCCGCCGCGTGGCAAAGAAGCCGTGTCGCGTGCCAACCCTTCGCTGGATGCGTCGCTGCGTCCACCTAAGCTAGACGATTTTGTCGGCCAAGCCCGCACGGTCGAACGGCTCCGCGTGATGATTGGGGCTGCCCGCCGCGAAAACCGTTCACTGGACCACATCCTGCTCCACGGACCACCTGGTTTAGGTAAAACAACTCTAGCGATGATTTTGGCAGAAGAGATGGGCCGGCCCATTCGGATTACCTCGGGTCCAGTGATTGAAAGGGCTTCCGACCTCGCTGGCCTCTTAACCAGTCTTCAAGAAGGTGACGTCCTCTTCATCGACGAAATTCACCGCATCTCCAAAACGGTCGAAGAGTTTCTGTACTCCGCCATGGAGGACTTCCGTATCGATATCATGATCGATCAAGGCCCCAACGCCCGCAGTGTGCGTTTGGACCTACCGCGCTTCACGCTCGTCGGAGCCACCACACGTACGGGTTTATTGACGGCTCCCTTGCGCAGTCGCTTCACCCTCCAAACGCGTTTGGATTATTACACGCGGGAGCAATTGCTCTCGATTGTGCAACGCAACGCCCACTTGCTTCATTTAAATATCAACCAAGCTGGAGCCGAAGAAATCGCCCGCCGGGCCCGCGGGACGCCCCGCGTCGTGAACAACCTCTTACGCTTCACGCGCGACTACGCCTTGGAACGTTCGCAGGGAAAAGCCGACGCCGCCACTACGGCCGCAGCCTTAGAACTTTTGGAAATCGACCAAAACGGCCTCGACGAAATGGACCACCGTTTCCTGCGTGCTATGGCTGAAAAACATCAAGGCGGCCCGGTTGGACTGAATAGCGTTGGTGCCGCCATCGGCGAGGATCCGCATACCTTGGAAGAGGTACATGAACCTTTCCTCGTGCAAGAAGGCTACATCGCCCGCACCCCCCAAGGACGGGTCTTAACCGAAAAAGGCTGGAAAGCGACCGGCTTTCGCCCCCCTAATCAGCAAGGGAACTTACTCTGACGCTGGACAATAGCGGAATCACCCCGCTAAGTTAACCCTCTTAAAAACATGGCAAAACGCTGGGTCATCAAACTAGGTTCTGGCCTCCTGACTCGTCCGGATGGCAAAGTGGACCGCGTCCAAATCGGCCGCATCGCCGATCAAGTTGCTCGACTGATGAAACAAGGCATCGAAGTGGTGATTGTTTCTTCGGGGGCGGTCGCCGCAGGCATGACCGCGATGCAACTCGACCGTCGTCCCAAAGACGCCCGCGAACTACAAGCGTGTGCCACCGTGGGTCAGCCAGAGTTAATGTCGGTCTACGGCCGCCACTTCCAACGTCATAAACTTTTAGCGGCACAGATGCTTTTGACGTACTGGGATTTAGACAGCCGGGCTTGCACTCGCAATGCACGTGCCACCCTCGATCTACTTTTAAAGCGCGGCCAGTTTGTGCCCATCATCAACGAGAACGATGCTATCGCGGATGAAGAAATTCGCGTGGGTGATAATGATCGTCTCTCGGCACACGTGGCCAGTTTGGTCGAAGCTGATTTATTAGTCATCCTCTCAGGCGTTGCGGGCTTAATGACCAAGTCCGATGGCACCGGGAAATTAATCCCCTCGGTCAAGAAAATCGATGACTCCATTCGCGGTCTCGCGGGCGGAGCTGGTTCCGAGCGCAACGTCGGTGGCATGATTACGAAATTACAAGCCGCGGAAATCGCTGCGGAAGGCGGCGTGGATACCATCATTGCCCACGGACGTAAAAAGAACGTACTCCTCGACCTCGCCGCGAAAAAGAAAATTGGGACCCGCTTCTCCCTTTCGCGATGACCGACCTCGAACAACGAGTCCAAACCCTGGCACAAGAAGCCAAAAAAGCTTCGCGGGCCTTGGCTCTTGCTTCAGGTGAACAACGCAATCAAGCCCTCCGCGCCGTCGGCCAAGCCCTCCGGGCACAAGAGGCTAAAATTCTCGAAGCGAACACCCAAGACCTCGCCGCAGCTCGCACGAAAGGCCTCAGCGAGGCCATGGTTGACCGACTGCGCTTAGACCATGCCCGCCTCGAAGCGATTGCGGTCGCGTGCGAAGACGTTGCCAAACTTCCTGACCCCGTTGGAGAAATCACCGAGGACTGGACCCGTCCCAATGGCTTGCGCATTCAAAAGCGTCGCGTGCCCATCGGACTGATTGCGATTATTTTTGAATCTCGCCCCAACGTCACCGTCGACGCCGCAGCGCTCTGCGTTAAATCGGGCAATGGTTGCGTGCTACGCGGAGGCAGCGAAGCCTTGCATACCAACCTCGCTTTAGCGGAAGCCTTTGCCGAAGGTCTGAAAAAAGTGGGCCTGCCTGCCAAGTGCGTCACGCTCTTGCCATTCACAGATCGTGCCGCCGTGCCCGCCTTAGGTTCGTTACGCGGGATTGTTGACCTGATTGTCCCCCGCGGTGGTCCGAGTTTAATCGAAACGGTGGTGAACTCGGCTAAAGTCCCCGTGATTAAACACGATGCCGGCATTTGCCACGTGTACGTCCACGAGAAAGCCAACCTCGCTCAAGCGTTGCCTCTCATCATCAACGCCAAATGCCAACGCCCTAGCGCCTGTAATGCTGCGGAGACCGTCTTGGTGGATCAAAGCATCGCAGCGACCTTCTTGCCCCAACTCGGGTCGGCCTTGGCCCAACAACACACCCAAATCCGTGGTTGTGCCCAAACCTGTGCCATCCTCCCCCAAGCTCAGCCCGCGACCGAGCAGGACTACCGCACCGAGCACCTTGGTCTTATTTTAAATATTAAAGTCGTCGCCGGCCTGGCCGAAGCCGTGGACCACATTGAAACCTATGGGTCGCACCACTCGGATGCCATCCTGACGTCCGATGAGTCGATTGCCCAAGCCTTCCTTGCCCAAGTCGACAGCGCCTGTGTCTATTGGAATGCCAGTACCCGGTTTACCGACGGGGGGGAATTCGGTTTTGGGGCCGAAGTGGGCATTAGTACCGACCGCCTGCATGCCCGGGGACCGATGGGAATCCGCGAATTAACCACTTGGAAGTTCGAAATCACGGGCCAAGGACAAATTCGGGGTTAGGAAACTGGTTTTCCATTTGACAGACCCCCAGCCGAAGACCTTTGTTCACCTTCCTTTTGGCTGTCCGGGGTGGTAGCTCAGTTGGTTAGAGCGCCTGCCTGTCACGTAGGAGGTCGCGGGTTCGAGTCCCGTCCATCCCGCCAGCCAAAAGGAGTCTTTTTGCCACCTCATCGCCTTCTGGAGTTCACGCGATGTGTATCCTTTTTGCTTCCCCCGGTAGCCAGGGTGGACAGAAATTGAATCCTCTTATGAGCAAAAAAGTTCTGATCATTGGGGCTGGTGGCGTGGGTAATGTCGTCGCCCACAAATGTGCCATGGCCAAAGAAGTATTTTCCGAAGTCATGCTCGCCTCGCGCAACGAGAACAAGTGCAAGGCTATTGCCGCGGACGTCAAAGCGGCCACGGGTCGCACGCTCCACACGGCGGCGGTCAATGCCGACAACGTCCCCGAGACGGTGGCCTTAATTAAATCTTTCGGTGCCGATCTTTTAATCAACGTCGCCCTGCCCTACCAAGACCTTCCTTTAATGGATGCCTGTCTTCACGCGGGTATCCACTACGTCGATACGGCTAACTACGAGCCACCCCACCTCGCCAAGTTTGAATACTCCTGGCAATGGGCCTACCGCGAGCGCTTCCAAAAAGCCGGCCTCACCGCCTTACTCGGTTCGGGCTTCGACCCTGGCGTGACGAATGTTTTCTGTGCCTACGCCCAGAAGCACCTGTTTGATACGATTGAAACCATCGACATCATGGACGCCAACGCAGGCGACCATGGTTATAAATTTGCCACGAACTTTAACCCCGAAATCAACATCCGCGAAATCACGCAACGCGGGCGCTATTGGGAAAAGGGTGAGTGGAAAGAAACCGACCCTCTTTCGGTGAAGTGGGTTTACCACTACCCTGGCATCGGCCCCAAAGACAGCTACTTGCTCTACCACGAAGAACTGGAGTCCTTGGCCTTAAACATCAAGGGCCTAAAGCGGATTCGCTTCTTCATGACGTTCTCTGAAAACTACCTCACCCACCTCCGTGTGCTCGAAAACGTCGGCCTCACTCGCATCGACCCGATTGATTTCCAAGGTCACCAGATTGTGCCTATTCAATTCTTAAAAGCCCTGCTGCCTGATCCCGCCTCCTTGGGTCCGCGCACCAAAGGCAAGACGTGCATCGGTTGCGAAATCACGGGCATGAAAGACGGCAAGCCTCGCAAGGTCTTTATCTATAACGTCTGCGATCACCAAGCTTGCTACGCCGAAGTAAAGTCCCAAGCCATCAGCTATACCACCGGCGTTCCCGCCGCGATTGGCGGAGCGATGATTGCGACGGGGCAATGGTCCCGCCCAGGTGTCTGGAATATGGAAGAGATGAACCCAGATCCCTTCATGGCCGAACTAAACTTGCGCGGCCTGCCTTGGCACATCCAAGAGTTGCCCACGAACTAAACTCGAGCCCGCGCCAGCGGGCTTTTGTTTTGCCCTACACTATCGTTACCTCAATCCTCAAGCTGTGTCTGACGCCTTAACCAACGCCTTTGCCTCGGTTGACCTCTCCCAGGTACCGAGCCCCTGCCACGTCCTGCACCGTGGTTTACTGGAAAACAACCTCCGCATCCTACGCGGGGTGATGGATCGCTCGAATGTTAAAGTACTCCTCGCCCTCAAAGGGTTTGCTCAATTCAGCGAAGCGCCATTAGTGCGACGTTACCTCGCAGGTACCACAGCGAGCGGCATCCACGAAGCCTTGCTCGGACGAGAAGAGTTTGGCGGCGAAGTGCATGCTTATTCACCAGCCTTCAAAGACGAGGAATTCGAACGCTTACTGCGGGTCGCCGACCACGTTTCATTTAATTCGCTCAGTCAATGGCAGCGTCATCGTGCCACGGCCGCCAAGTCTCCGCGTCGCGTTTCTTTCGGCCTGCGCGTGAACCCTGAACATGCGGAAGTCGAAGTCGAACTCTACAACCCTTGTGCCTCTGGCTCACGACTCGGCACGCTGCGTTCAGAAATTAAAAGCGCCCAAGATTTAGAAGGGCTCGAGGGGCTACACTTCCACACCATGTGCCAACAGGGCTCCGACGTCTTGGAGCGAACCGTGGCGGCGTTCGAACAAAAGTTTGGCGAGTTCATCCCCCAGATGAAATGGGTTAACTTTGGGGGCGGCCATCACATCACCCGACCAGACTACGACCTCGACCGACTCCATCGCGTCCTGACCAACTTCCGCCAACGGTGGGGGCAACATCTGGATATCTACCTCGAACCCGGTGAAGCCATCGGCATTGGTACCGGTGTCCTCGTCGGCACCGTACTCGACATCGTCCATAACGGCGTCGATATCGCGATTATCGATATCTCCGCCACGTGCCACATGCCCGATACCTTGGAAATGCCTTATCGGGCAGATATCGTCGGGGCTGACCTTCCAAGCAAATTACCCCACACCTACCGCCTAGGCAGCGTTACCTGTTTAGCGGGTGATGTCATTGGCGACTACTCCTTCCCTGCGCCCCTTAAAATCGGCCAAAGGATCGTGTTCTTGGACATGTCCCATTATACTTTTGTAAAAAACACGACCTTTAATGGGGTGCCCCTACCGGCCATTGCCAGCTATGACCCCAGCACCAAGCAGACGCAGGTAATCCGGCGGTTTGGCTACGCTGACTATAAAAACCGCCTCTCCTGACTCGGGTAGGCGCTTGACCCTTGAGCCTTTTGCGCCAATTCCATTAGATAGTAAATCAACATGAAACCTTCTGAAATCATCCTTGTCCTCGTCGCAGCTGCCTTTGGCGGTGTTGCCGTCGTTTCTTGGTCCAGCGAGTCTGAGGCGAACGATCGTGCTGACCGCGCTCGCACCGAAGCCACGGAAGCGATTCGTGCTAACGGCGCCAAAGTCGTACTCGCCGAACGTCGCACGGCGGAAGCCGAAGCTAAATTAAAAGCCGCCCAAGCATCCGAAGCGAATGCCGTGGCTAAAATCACGACCACCGAAGAAGCATCGAAGAAAGTCGTCGATGATCTCAGTGCCGTAAAAGCTGACCTCGCCAAGGCTAACACCAAGGTGGCTGAATTAGAAAAAGCCCGCTCGGAGTCCGCTGCCCGCGTCAATGAACTCACTGCTGAATTGGCCAAACTCCGCGATGGTTCTGAAGTTCGCGAAGCGGTTGCGAAGCAGAAGAAAGCTGAAAGCGATCTTGAAGCTGCCTCCACCGCCTTACGTGAAGCGAATGCCAAGGTCGATGACATCGCTAAGAAACTCGCTGTGGTTGAAGAAGAAAACCGTCGCCTGACGGCCGAAGGTAAGTCCTTCGAAAACGCTTCGCCTAACTACCGCGCTCGCTAAGCAACGCTGACTTAGCCCTCACCAAGCCCAGCCCTGCTGGGCTTTTTTTATGGGCGATTGAGAATCCAATGGATGAAGGCTCGGGCGACCACTCCCAAGCCTGATGTCATCAGGGTGCATGCTGGACAGGAGGCTGCTACGCCATCCTCCTCATGTCATCCGGGAGGATGATGCGTAGATCTTAGGAGGCATGCATTACCAGACCATCCACTGGCAAAGTCCGACTGCTCCACGGATAACCCATGAAGCTATACCGAGCTAACAGCGATGAACGGACCTGGATACCGTATCGTCCCGACCCGATACAAGTGTAAAGGATAGAATCTGCCGCCTTGGGCAGAGAGGCTATCGCATCAGTCTCTTAAGCCTTTCGGTGCTTATTGGATAATGAGCAACCGCGACTGAGTCGGGGAGAACGCATGACATGGCAATTTCGCCGCGACCATCAAAAGTATCTGGGCAGAGACATGATTACCATCACGTCCGCCGGCAGAATCCGACTCATAAGTCTTTCCCCTTCGAAAGGCCCCAAGGTGCGTACCAATTAATAAAATACCGATGACGCAACATCGTCCCTACCCCATTTATTTAGATAATAAAAAGGGGCCGACTTACGTCGGCCCCTGAATGTCGAACTCGTCAACCTTTACCAGGCCAACTGAGCGCAGACGCGGAGTTCGTTAACCGTGGCCGAAGCACCGGCACCGGTGACTGCGCCACCGCTAACGATATCCTTGAAGATCGATTGTTGGTAACCAACCATGATCTTCGCATTCTTACCGGCGTAGTCCTTGCTGCCAGCCTTGAGGCTGAAGTAGTAGTTCACGCCGAGGTAGTAGGAGTCGGTCGAGTTGAAGGAAGAACCGCTGATACCAGCACCACCTGCCGAACCGTCGTTAACACCAACCGTACCGAAGTCGCGGATGACATCACCGATTTGCACACCACGGCCGTCCGTGTCTAAGTGGTCAAAGCGGGCAACACCTTCCCAATTGGGGCTGAAGCGGTAGGCCAAGATGTAGGTTTGACCGGTAGGAGTGTGGTTACCGTAGGCGGCACCGTTAACACCAGCTACGTTGTCATAGGTGCTGTCAACCTTAGTGGAGAGGTACTGAGCTTGGAAGGTCCAGTTGCCGTACTTAGCCATGATGAATGGATTGAAACCATCCATGGTAGCATAGCTCGAGAAACCAGCGGTGGCTTCGTTGTAACGGTCATGACCGTAGTTCACACCGATGGCGAACTTATGATCGTCATCCGAGGAGAAGTTGTACAACGCGTTGAGGTAGTAATCCACGTCATTGAGACCCTTGGTAGGAGCTAAAACGTAGGAGGAAGCGGCGTTAACCACCGAAGCGCCATACTCGAAACCATTCTTGGTAGCAGGGCTGGTGTAGAAGAGACCTAAGTGGTGGAAACCGAAACCGAGGCGGCGACCGTTCGAACCGTTCGTCGAACCGTTTTCGCTTTCTTGCCAATAGCGGTCAGCGTTACTGCGCTCCACGCCGTACAAGTTCGAGGAGGAAGAACCGTCCTTGAAGATGGAGGAGAGAGGAACTTCTTCGATACCCCAATTTACTTTCTGCCAGCCCGCGTCAATCGTACCGAGGGAAGAGGTCGCGCTGATGATCGCACGATCGAGGTTGTAAGCGGTCGAAGGGAACTGACCGGACAAGTCGTACGAGATGCTGGAGGTGAAACCTTCGCCTAAGTTAGCATCTAAGGTGAGGTAGAGGCGACGGATGATAAAGTCGCTTTGGGTGCGGTAGTTCGACGAAGAAACGCCAGCAGCGGTGGTTTGGCTGTAGGAGAAGTTCTCGTAGAAGGTCTGGAAGTAAGCTCCCAGGGTGAAGTTCTTGGTGGTGGCCTCCTTGATGGAGACGGACTTGGGAGCATCCACTGAAGCGTTGAACCCAGACTCAAGAGTCTTGGCGCGTTCTTCAGGGGTGATCACGCCCTTCGACACGAGGAGGTCGAGGGTTGCCTTGTCTTGCGCAGATGCAGTGACTGCCGTGATAGCCGCCGCCGCAATGAGCATGGATTTGAGGTTATGTTTCATAGGTATGGGTGCTTTGAGTGCGGGGACACTATCTCATTCAATTGTGACAGAATGATGACAGCCCCGTGAACACTCTGCCACAGGTAGAACGCTTTAAACACGGTTCAACGGCCTAAAAATGGGGTTAAACCCTCAAAAACCGTACTAAATTGAGGATTCCACCCCAATTCGGAACGAAAACGGCTGCTTAAAATCCGACGATTTACCGCAGAACGACCCTCCCGCTGCATCCGTGGGCCCGCCGGAGCCTCCTGATTAAACTGCAAAATCCCCATTCCTAGTTGCGTCGCAATCCACTGCGCGAGCTCTGCCTTCGTCACGGGATGTCCATCCGTAATGTTATAACAAAAATTTCCAGTACGCGATGACTCTGCTGCCAGCAACAAAGCCTGTGCTGCATCCTCGCGGTGCAAATAATTTATAAAATGATCCACACGACCACCGATTAATTTTTCACCGCGTTTTAATTGATCCAAAAGATAGTGGCGACCTGGGCCATACAACCCACCGAAACGCAAAACCCAACGCGCCGGAATCGTCGCCGTTAAAACCGCACGCTCCCCTTGCAAAAGCATCTCGGCATTTTCCGTGCCACCGGTGGCAAAACTCTCGTCGACTTCAGCACCATCATCTTGGCGATACACACTCGTCGAACTCGTAAAAATAAATTTAGCCACGCCACTATTTTGAGCCCAAGCAATGGCGCGTTTTACGCCTTGGTCATAAATCGCTTGATAGGCGGCCAAGCCACCACCCCCCGAACTGGCCGCGTAAACGACTACCGTGAAATCTTTTGCAAGCGTCCCAAAATCCCCGGTGATTAAATCAAAGGCCTCCGTCGTAATTCCCAATGCGTGCAAGCGTTGTACTGACTCTGACGAGCGGACGAAGGCGACGACTTGATAGCCTCGTGCCATCGCTTGCAGGGCCAAGGCGGTTCCCACGTAACCGCACCCCAGAATCGCCATCTTCCGCGACGCACTCACGGCGTTAAAAAGGAGCTCACCCATTCCGCGGGGGTCGATCCTGCCTTGGTCGATAAGAGGTTCAATAACTCAGCGGCATCACGTACTGCCTGTTGCCGAGGCTCTTTTTGCTCCACGCATTCCTTCAACCGAGCAGCGAGCAACGCAGGCTCACAGGCGGATTGCAGAAACTCAGGCCAAGCGTCGCGCTTCAATAAAATATTTGCAATCCCGAGGCGTTCCACGCCACGGGCCACAATCCGTCGGCCCACCACCCACGTCAGCGGATTCGCCCGATACACCACCGCCCCAGGAATCCCTGCTAACGCCACCGACAAAGACATCGTACCCGAACTCACTAAAGCTGCACACCCGCTCACAGGGCCCTCGGAAACAGGCCGTAAATCAATCCCACGAGCTTCTGCACCATATTCAGCACAAAGACGATAAAGCTCGGCATGTACCTCCCCGCCCGTGTGCAACACTAAGGCACGCTTTTGTGGATAAGTTTCACGGAAAAGCGCAAAGGCTTCAATCAAAGCAGGGAAAATTTTGCGCACCGGTTTCGGGCGACTGCCTGGCAAAAGCAAGACCGGCCCTTGGGGGTCGTAACTCAAACTAGATTGATGCTGGGGATCGACAAAGGGATGCCCCACAAAACGAACGTCCAAAGAGGTGTCGCGATACACCTCGGGTTCAAAAGGAAAAATGGCTCCGACACTATCCAAGTCACGGGCCATGGTGAAACGACGCTTCGGCTTCCACGCCCACAATTGAGGACTGATATACTGCAGCACTGCCGTGGTGCCGCCACCCGCCCGTGATAACCCGGCTTGGCGCAATGCATTTGCTAAACGTAAGTTCAGACCAGGGTAGTCTACCAATAAAACAACCTTGGGACGCCAACGCAGAGTCCAAGATAGCATCTGCTGGAAGAGTTTTCGGTAAAAGGGGTAAGCCGCTAAAATTTCTACAATCCCCACGGCCGAAAAACCCGTCATATCAAATAATAACTGGGCCCCGGCTTGGCTTAAATGCGGCCCGCCAAACGCCGACACCCGCAACCCCGGATGCTGCTTTAAAAGTTCTTGCACCACCTTGGCGGCGTGTTGATCGCCAGAGTGTTCACCCGCCACGACCAAAATATCGACCTCACCCGCTCGCGGGCGATCAAACTGCGAAGGAATGGTCGGGAACGAACTCATGCTTTCGCCATGCCTGCCCGAATTTGCTCGGTGATGCGAATCGCCACCTCTAAAGCCGTACGACCTAACTCCCCGCTCACCTTCGGACGTTGTTGCTCCCGGACGCACTGCGTGAACGAGCCAAGCTCTATCGCCAAGGGCTCCCCTTTCTCAATCGGGATATCTTGTTTGGCAAAACCGCCTTCAGCCGTGGGGTCCACGCGCACCGTGTGTCCCTTCTGGCCCATAAAATCAATCGAGAGGTAACCACCGCGTTGGAAGACGCGGATTTCGCGATTCTTCTTCAAGGACACGCGACTGGCACTTAAATTAGCTACGCAACCATTTTGGAAAGCTAAACGAGCATTCGCAATGTCCTCGGTCTTCGTCACCACCGATACGCCAACGGCGTCAATCCGTTCGACGGGCGAATTCACCAACTGCAGCACGATACCAATGTCGTGAATCATTAAATCCAACACCACGCCGACTTCCGTGCCGCGCGGGGTAAAGGGCGCCAAACGCTCGGCCGTGATATAACGGGCGTCGACGACCGCTTGCTCCAAGAAGGACATCACCGGATTATAGTGTTCAATGTGCCCGACCTGCACGATCCGGTTATTAGCTCGGGCAGCGGAAAGGATCTGCTCCGCCTCAGCCATGCTCACGCAAAGCGGCTTTTCGATCAGCAAGTGACAGCCAGCCTTCAACAGGGGCAAGGCCACGGCCGCATGGTGGTTCGTGGGCACCACCACACTCACTGCATCGCAATGCTGGGCCATCTCCTCCAAAGAGGTGAAACGGCGGCAGGCATACTTGGCACAAATCTCCGCGGCCCGAGCATCGCTGGGCTCAAAGATGCCAGCTAACTCAGCCCCCGGGAGGGTGGAGTAAATACGAGCGTGGTGTTGGCCGAGCGAACCCGTACCAGCCACGCCGCAACGAAGACGCGTAACGGTCATGGCTGGTAAGATTCAACGCCTACCTGCCGGCTTCAATCCGAAAACCCGCCCGCTTGAACTTCAAAGGTCAATTTCTCCTTCGCGGCATTGACCGAAACTAAACTCCCCGAGGGGATTTCGCCTGCCAAGATAGCCTTAGCCAACGAGGTTTCGACTTCACGTTGCAAATAGCGCCGTAAAGGACGGGCTCCGTAAACGGGATCGAACCCACGATCGGCAATCAAAGCCAAGGCGGCGGGCTTAAAGTTCAAACGAATCCGCTTCGCCAAGAGGCGTTCGTTCAACCCCTTGAGCATGATTTGGGCAATGGCGGCGACTTGCTCCGGACCCAGCGGTTGGAACAACGCGATATCATCAATCCGATTCAAGAACTCGGGTCGGAAATGAGCTCGCAAGTCAGCCATCACCGCCTCGCGAACGCCTTCCGATAAACCAAAACCAACCTGCTCGGCGATGTGACGGCTTCCAATATTAGAAGTCATGATGAAGATGGCATTGCGGCAATCCACGGTGCGGCCTTGGGAATCCGTCAAGCGACCGTCATCTAAAACTTGTAAGAGAATATTAAAGACTTCGGGGTGCGCTTTTTCCACTTCGTCCAATAATACGACCGCGTATGGGTGACGGCGCAAAGCCTCGGTCAATTGCCCACCTTCTTCGTGGCCAATATAACCTGGAGGCGCCCCCACCAAACGGGAGACGGCGTGTTTCTCCATGTACTCCGACATATCAATGCGAATCATGGATTTTTCGCTGTCAAAGAGTTCAATCGCCAACGCTTTGGCTAACTCGGTCTTACCCACGCCCGTAGGACCTAAGAAGAGGAACGAACCCACAGGGCGACGGGGATCTTGCACCCCGGCGCGAGAACGTTGAACCGCTTCGGCCACCACGCGCACGGCTTCGGTTTGGCCCACCACGCGCGACTGTAAATTATCCGCGAGCTTTAAAATCTTCATGCGTTCGCCTTCTAACAACTTGCTCACGGGCACCCCCGTCCATCGAGCCACGACTTCGGCTACTTCTTCAGGCGTTACGGTTTCACGGAAAAGACCTGAAGCCGACTTAGCGGTGCCTTCTAATTGAGCGACCTGTTTCTCCAATTCAGGAATCACGCCGTAACGGAGCTTAGCGACTTCATCTAAACGGTTGGCACGTTCGGCTTTGGACATCTCTTGGCGGGCGATTTCAAGCTTCTCGCGAGCCGTGCGCACTTTGGTCACCGCCTCTTTATCCGCCTGCCAGCGAGCCCGGAATGCCGTTTGTTCTTCGCGGGCGACGCTGAGTTCCTTGCGCAACGCCACGAGACGCGACTTCGAGCCGTCATCCTTTTCGTTCTTCAGAGCCGATTCCTCGACTTCTAATTGCAACACCCGACGATTCAACGCATCCAACTCCGAAGGCACACTGTCAATTTCGGTGCGGATTTGAGCACAAGCTTCATCAATTAAATCAATCGCTTTATCCGGCAAGAATCGGGCCGTGATGTAACGATCCGATAATGTCGCCGCTTCCACTAAAGCAGCATCTTCAATGCGCACCCCGTGGTGCACCTCGAAGCGTTCCTTGAGACCACGCAAAATGGAAACCGTGTCGACCACTGAAGGCGGATCGACCAAAACTTGCTGGAAGCGTCGCTCTAAAGCGGGATCTTTTTCCACGTTTTCGCGAAACTCTTTAAGCGTCGTGGCACCAATACAGTGCAACTCGCCGCGTGCTAACATCGGCTTTAATAAGTTAGCGGCATCCATCGCCCCTTCAGCCTTACCCGCACCCACCAAGGTGTGCATTTCATCGATAAAGAGCAGGATGTCACCTTCGGCCGACTTTACTTCAGCCAACACGGCCTTGAGGCGCTCTTCAAATTCGCCCCGATACTTTGCGCCCGCTAACAACGAGCCCATATCGAGGGCGATGATGGTTTTATTGCGCAAGCCTTCCGGTACATCGCCATTAACAATCCGTTGGGCCAAACCTTCGACCACGGCGGTTTTACCCACTCCAGGCTCACCAATGAGCACAGGGTTATTCTTCGTCCGACGAGACAAAATACGAATCACGCGGCGAATCTCTTCATCGCGACCAATGACCGGATCCATCTTGCCCGTGCGGGCCCGTGCGGTCAGGTCTTGGCCGTATTTATTCAAAGCTTCATAGGTCGCCTCCGGGTTCGCCGTGGTCACACGTTGCGACCCACGCACCGCTTGCAAGGCGCCTAAAATATTTTGGCGGTTAAAGCCTACGGCATTAAAAGCGGCCCGCAACGAAGCCGTGTCCGCTAAAGCTAAAAGGACGTGCTCAGCGGAAACAAAATCATCCTTCATCGTCGCCGCTTCATCCTTGGCCTTGAGCATCATCTGATTGGTCTCGCTCGACAGGCCGGGCTGAGCGCCCTCTTGGCTCAACGTAGGCAAACGGGCTAAAATACCTGCTACCGCCGATTGCAGACTTTCAAGGTCTTTACCCGCACGGCGAAAGAGGGAATTCACCACTCCACCTTCTTGGCTCAACAAAGCATGCAAAACGTGGACGGGTTCTAAGGAAGGATTCCGACGGCGCAAAGCCTCGCTAATCGCCGTCTGCAGGGCTTCATTAGTTTTATCGGTTAAATTTCCGTAAGGTGTACTCATGCTTTCTTTAATGCAGGAGACACTCCAAGTCCGCCCATGGCTTAGATGAGGTTTAAGCCTTTAAAACCCCGATTTTACAGGCTCCAAGCGAGACAGCCCAGCGACATCAAGTCCCGCGAGCGACGAGTTGTCGCAACCCTTTTTACCCCCTAGGTCAACTCTCTAATCATCCTCCCAAGCGGAGTACCGTATTGCTCCCATGCCCAAGGGTTTAATAAAAAAGCGGCGATGAGTCTCACCCGTGAGTTGGCGACATTGGAGCGCCTGCTCGACGACCCTTCCCCGGTCGTCCGCCAAGCCGTCATCGCTAAACTGAAATCCACTGGGACTGACGGCATCCTTTGGCTCGAAAATTTAAAGCAAAACGAGTCGCTGGGGAAATTAGCGCAAGTCCTACTGGCTGAATTGCGGACACCCGAAGCGGCCGTACAATCCTTTTTAGATTACTTGCACCGCGGCCCCATCGACCTCGAAGAGGCCTGCCTGCTTTTAGAGCGCACTGCCGATCCTTCCTTGCCTGACGACGCTTATCGCGCCGAGCTGGATCGACTCGCCGAACGCACTCGAGAACTCATGGCAGAACCCCTCGACCTGCGGGCGAAATGCCGCCTGCTCTGCCGAGTCATTTTTGGCGAAGAAGGCTATCGTGGTTCTCAAGAGTCCTTTGCGGTTCCAGCGTCTTCGCTACTCTCGCAGGTCATCGAGACGCACCGTGGCATCCCCATTTCGCTCTGCCTTATTTTTCTTTTAGTCGCTCGCCGACTCGGCCTACCCGTCGATCCCGTAGGTTTGCCCGGGCGCTTCATGGTCGGCGTGTTTCGCGGCCGCGAGCCTTTCTACATTGATTGCTACGAAGGCGGAGGCTTTCGCACCCGAGCTGAGGTGCAATTACTACTCCTGGACAATCAATTACCAGCGGACGAGGCCTTCCTCTTGCCCGTCTCCAACCAACACACGATTGCGCGTTGCTGTCGCAACCTAGTCTCCCAATATGAAGCCCAAGGCGATGACCGTCGCAGCCGACTGTTCCTCAGTCTCGTGCACGCCCTAGAAAAAATCGATGAACGCGCCTGAGCTCTTAACCCTTGCCGATTTAAAGTCGCGGCACTTCACCCGACCTCAGTTGGGTGTCTTGGGCGATCCCATAGCACACTCGCTCAGTCCTGCGATGCATAACGCCGCCTTGGCCGAGCTCTTACCCACCCACCCGGAGTTAGCTGGCTGGCACTATCATAAGCTTCATATTAAAACGACCGAGCTCGCCGAAGCCCTGCCATTATTACTGAAACTAGGCTTCCAAGGACTCAACTTAACCATTCCACACAAAATCGCCGCCCTGGATTTAGTGGCCGATTTATCCCCCGCCGCCCGTCAAGCCGGCTCCGTGAACACCTTGGTTGCCAAGGACGGTCAGTGGCAGGGCTACACGACCGACGGCGAAGGTTTTTTAAAGGCCCTCCGTGAAGTCGGCCAGCAAGAGGTCAAAGGCCGCGAAGTAATTATCTTAGGGGCGGGAGGTGCCGCCCGCGCCGTGGCGGCGGCCTGCTTAACCCAAGGCTGCCTGCAGTTAACCATTGCGAATCGCGATGTCACGAAAGCCCAAGCCTTGGCCGCGGATTTACAGCATCCCCACGTGACGGCTCAAAGCTTGGCAAGCCTACGGACCCTGCCACCTACGGCCGTGGTGGTGAATTGCACCGCTTTGGGCCTGCAAGCCCAAGACCCTGCACCCATCGACGTGACCTTACTCCAACCGCAACAGTTCATTTTCGACACGACTTACAGCCAACACACCTCGGCCTTACGGCAAGCCGCTCAAGCAATCGGAGCCCGCCATTGCGATGGTCGCCCGATGCTCCGCTGGCAAGGTGCTTTGGCTTTTCAATTGTGGACCGGAATCTTCCCGCCCATGAACCCTATGCGCCAAGCCCTTGGCGAAGCCCCTGCTTAATGCCATGTCGCTGACGATGCTCCAAAACTTCCTCCTACTCCACCCTGCACTTAGTGCAGTGTGTGCTGGAGCTATTGGAGCCTGCGTCGGGAGTTTCATCAATGTTTGCATCTACCGCATCCCCCAAGGCATTTCCATCGTCACCCCAGCCTCGCGTTGTGCCTGCGGCAAACCGATTCCTTTTTGGTTCAACATTCCCTTATTCGGCTGGCTCATACTCCGTGGCCGTGCGGATTGCTGCGGAGCCAAGATCTCCCTGCGCTACCCGCTGATTGAATTAATCACGGCGCTATTTTATGCGGCTGCCTGGCTGCTCTTGCCTCCAGCGAAGGCCAGCGTGGCTTGTGTACTCCTCCCACTCCTCATCCTTTTAGCAGGCTGCGACCTCGATGACATGATGGTGCCAGATGCACCCAATTTTGCTCTTGTGGGAACCGGACTCTTCTTCTCCATCCTCCTTCCCTCGATCCACGGGGAGACCACCCATAACATCGAAGTCATCAATCGCATCCACGCGGCGACGGATTCACTCATCGGCATCGCCGTCGGCACGGCTTTGGTCTGGTGGATTAGAACTATCGGCACCGTCCTCGCGGGACGGGAAGCCATGGGGGAAGCCGACATCATTTTATGTGCAGGGATCGGCGCTTACTGTGGCTGGCAAGGGGCAGCTTTTTGCCTTTTCGGAGGGTCCGTAATCGGGGTCATCACCGCCCTTCCCGGCATGATTTTATCTAAAATAAAGGGGGAAGAATACACGGGAGTAGTGCCTTTTGTGCCCAGTTTAGCGACCGCCGGGACGATTTGGTTCTTCCGAGGGCCGGAATTAGTTATGGCTTGGCATCAGTGGGTAAATTCGTGAATCATTCGGGCTTGTCAGCCACCCCCGACCCCTCAATCCTTCAATAACCCCTAATATGAAGCAGTTCGCCCTAGCCTCCCTCCTTGCCGCCGCCGCCTTGGTAGGTTGCAACACCTACGATACCCCTAACCACGGCAATTCGGTTAGCCTCGAGCCCAGCCATAACTTCCTAGGAATTGTAAAAATTGAACCCGCGTCGTACGCCGCCCCTGCTAACAACGAGCCCCCCGTTAGCGTGCACACGTACGACCTCTATAGCCGTCGTACGACCTCGGGTGACCGCATCACCTTGCTCTGGGGTGCGATTGTTATCACCGATTACTAAACCTTGCTGAACTAGCCCCTTGCAGAAGCCCTGGAAACAGGGCTTCTTTGTTTTCAGGCAAGATGAACGAACCGCTCGGACATAATGTCGCTCGACACCTGAGAATCGCAGCCCTCGAGCAACCCGAGGCTTGGGCGACCAAGACCCCGCTGTCCGTCGGCCCTAATGGCTCGGTGAGCCACGCTCGTTGTAGCTTTCGTCAACTGGATCAAGAAAGCGACGCCGCCGCCCGCATCTTTCAAGCCGAAGGTATCCAGCAAGGTTGCCGCGTCCTGCTCGCACTGCGCCCAGGACACGACCTCATCGTCGGCATGTTCGGACTTCTGAAAGTAGGCGCAGTTCCTATCGCCATCGATCCAGGGATGGGTTGGGAAAACTTCCTCGCCTGCGTCGACCACGCTCAACCGACAGCCCTCGTCGGCACCCGCGCTGCCATTTGGCTCAGCCACCTCCCGCTCCCAGCTTTTAAAACCCTACAATGCCGGGTTAAACTAGGAACCACCCGCTGGCGTCACTTAATCAAGACCTGCACGGCGACGACCCCTCGCCCGTTAGCCAACGTCCTCGACACCGATTTAGCGGCGATTCTCTTTACCTCAGGCTCAACGGGCAAACCCAAGGGGGTTTGCTACACGCACGGGATGTTCGAGGCTCAAATTTCGTTAATTCAAAAAACTTTTGGCATTCAACCAGGCGAGATTGATATGCCGATGTTGCCGTTGTTTGCGCTCTTTAATCCCGCGTTGCGCATGACTTCAGTCACGCCGCTGCTCAACCCTTCTCGACCCGCCAGCGCTAACCCCGCTCCCATCGTCGCCGCCTTGCGGGCGGAAAACGTAACGAACTCTTTTGGTTCTCCCGCAATCTGGACTTTAATTACGGAGCACTGTCTCCAACGCGGCCTGACTTTGCCCAGCCTGCGTCGACTCCTCATCGCAGGTGCCCCCGTTCCCGATCGACTCTTGGAACAACTGCAAAAAGTCGCCCCGCATTGCCAAATCAACACCCCTTACGGGGCTACCGAATGCTTACCGGTAACAAACATTGAAGCCCAAGAACGTCTCACGGAAACTCGCTCCGCCTCACTACAAGGTCACGGCACCTGCGTCGGGCGGCCCGTAAACGGTGTGACCATCCGCATCATCCGCATCACGGATACTCCGCTGGCACAAATGCAGGATGCCCAACTTTGCGAGGTGAATGAAATCGGCGAGATTATCGTCACCGGCCCCAACGTCACCCATGCCTACGATGGTTTACCTGAAGCCACCGCCGCTGCCAAAATCTACGATCAGGGACAGGTGTGGCATCGCATGGGTGACCTCGGAAAAATTGATGGCCAAGGACGGCTATGGTTCTTGGGACGAAAAGCTGAAAAGGTCACAACGGACATGGGGGTGTTATACACCGAAGCGATTGAGCCACTTTTCCGCACCCACCCACAAGTGGCTCGTTGTGCTTTAATTGGGGTCGGCTCAGCTCCGCATCAAAAGCCCTACCTCGTCATCGAACCACGCCCCGAAAACTTTCCGCTCAACGACGACGAAGCCAAATTACTGCAAGCGTCTCTCAAACAACTAAGCCAAACGTCGGCACACACGGCCATGATTCAGGGCTTCTTGTTGCAAAAGAAACTACCCGTCGACGTCCGACATAACGCCAAAATTCATCGCCTTAAATTAAGTCAGTTCTGGACCCAAAATCTCCAACACCAAGCCCGTTGGCATTGGCTCAAACCTCGCCTCGACCATGACTAAACCACGTGTTCTCGTTACGGGTGGCTACGGCTTTCTCGGTCAAGCCATCGTCCAACGTCTCCTCGCCCGCGAGTGGCAAGTTCGCATCCTGGCCCGCCGTCCTTCCAGCCAACTTTCTCACCCGCTACTCGAATTCTGCCCCGGCGATATCAGCGATGCCGCCACCGTCGAAGCCGCCGTTAAAGATTGTGATCACGTGATTCACGTAGCCGCCAAAGCAGGCGTTTGGGGACCAGCCAGCGAGTACGAAAAAATTAATGTCGTCGGGACCAAAAACCTCCTCGCTGCCAGCGAACGCGCTCGCGTCCAAACCTTCGTGCATACCAGCACCCCGAGTGTGGTGTTTAATGGCGAAGCTTTTCGCGGGGCCGACGAAAGCCTGCCCTACGGTAAAAATTGGCTCGGAGCTTACGCCGAAACTAAAGCACGTGCCGAGCAAGCCGTGCTTGCCGCCGCCAAGCCCGACTTTCGCGTTTGCGCCCTGCGACCCCATTTAATCTGGGGCCCCGGCGATCCCCATATTTTCCCCCGACTCTTAAATCGCGCCCGCCAAGGCCGCCTCCGGATTATCGGCAATGGACTTAACTTGGTCGACGTCACCCATGTCGACACCGCCGCCGCCGCCCACCTCCAAGCACTCGACGCCCTGCTCGCTCAACGTGCTAACGGCAAAGCTTATTTCATCTCTCAAGGCCACCCAGTCTTACTATGGGATTTTATTAATGCACTTCTCAAAGGAGCTGGCCTGCCTCCCGTGACTAAAAGAATTTCTTTGGGGGCAGCTTACACCATGGCCTCTGGCCTAGAAACGGTGTGGAGCCTCTTACGACTGCGCCATGAACCACCGATGACCCGCTTTGTTGCCGTAGAACTCGCCAAGGATCATTGGTTCAATATTCAAGCCGCCCAACGCGACCTTGGACTGCGCCCCGCCCACGAAACTTGGTCGGCCTTGGAAAGTCTCGCGGCTGGTTTACGTGTAAAATAAAGCGACGGACTTGCACCCTCGCTCTTTCTTCCTACGGTAACCCGATGCGACCCGAAGGGCTCCAACCTGATTCATCATTCGTGGTCAACATGAAGACCTGGTTTGATCAAACCGATGGTCTCGGCATCCTCCACCACTCACATTACGTACTCTTGATGGAGCGGGCGCAGAAAGCCCTTTTTGTCGCTTTGATGCAAAAAGACACCCTCGACCCCGCCATCGCTCCCGATGTCTACGTAGTCGTGCGTGACCTAGAGTTGCATTACCTCAAGCCAGTGCGCCCTGAGTGCACGCTGCAAATCGTCCTCCGCGTCACCCAAGTACGGGCCGCAGGACTGACCATCGCTTTCGAATTCTGGGATCAAACCGGTAAAATTTTACACGCCCGAGCTAAACGCACGGTATGCCGCATGGACGATAAGACCCACCAGCCCACGACGTGGTCTGAGGAGTTTCGAGCCCGCCACGAAGCCCTGTTAAGCCCGAACGTTTAATTGCCTACAAAGCGGGCACGTCCGGCCATCACACCCCCGGGCCGTGCAATACTCACGCCCATAAAAAATAATGCGGAGGTGAAGTTGATTCCAACTTTCCTGCGGAAAAACTTTTTTGAGGTCACGTTCGACTTGTTCCACCGACTTCCCCGCACTCAACTTCCAACGTTTAGCCAAACGATGAATGTGCGTATCGACCGGAAAAGCTGGTACGCCAAAAGCCTGTGCCATCACGACCGAAGCGGTCTTATGCCCAACGCCGGGCAAAGCTTCTAAGGCTTCGAAACTAGCGGGAACTTGGCCTTGATGATGCTCTAAAAGCATCTGTGATAAGCCGACTAAAGCCTTGGATTTTTGCGGCGCTAAACCCAACGGGCGAATGATTTCCAAAACTTTAGCCGGGCTAAGCCGAGCCATCTCTTCTGGAGTGCCGGCTAAGGCAAATAGCGCCGGCGTTACTTCGTTAACCTTTTTATCCGTACATTGTGCCGACAAAACCACCGCTACGAGCAAGGTAAAGGGGTCGCGATGATCTAACGGAATTGGCGTCTCCGGGTAGAGTTTCGCTAAATGCTTCGCCACCCAAGCCGCTCGTTCGGACTTCGTCATTATCCCAAAAAATGCCCCTTCTATTCGCCAAAGCAACGCTACCCTTTTTACTTATTCACAACTGGTGTTTTTCGCTCCTAAACGCTCTTAATTTCCAGTGAATTCTTATGACCAAATTGCCTTTCCCTAATACCAGTCAAGCGACTCGGTGGACGGTTGCGGCTCCTTCCTACGTCTTCAAAAACTTCCTCTCCTACTATGGCTCAGTTGCCTTATAATCCCGCTCAACTCTCGCGTGAGTTAGCACGTCACTACATCCCTGCCACCGAGGCAGATATCCAAGCGATGTTTAAAGCAACCGGAAATCAGCAGTTCGCTGATCTCTACCAGCATATCGCGGCCGAAGTTAAATTCCAAGGGCCCCTGCCCTTGCCCGAAGAACTCGACTACCAAGCCTTGGCCGACCGCATGGAGACCCTCTCCCGGCAAAATAAAATCCGGACGGCATTCCTAGGGGACGGCTTACAAGTCTACCGCACCCATCCCATTGTGGATTACGTTTGCTCGATCCGCAACCTGACCACTTCTTACACGCCTTACCAACCCGAACGTTCACAAGGAACCCTCATCACGCACTGGATTTATCAATCAACGTTGGCGCAATTAACCGGCTTCGAAGCCGTCAACTCTTCGCTCTACGATCGCGCGAGTGCTTTATTTGAAGCCGCGGTTTGTGCGGTGCGTCTAAGCGAAGCCGAAGCAAATACTATTTTAGTCGCCGCCAATTTATTACCCACCGACCTCGAAGTACTGCGCACCCACCTCTGCGAAACGAACATCAAGCTGGTCCTGTTGCCAGCCGAGGAATCCACGGGGCGCCTCAGCGGCAAAACCCTTCTCCAAGAAGCCGCCAAACTCGGACCCCAATTAGCCGGCGTCATCTTCCCTCAAGTCAATGCCTTGGGCCTACTGGAAAATGTCGACGAACTGACGCGTGCATGCGCCGAAGCGAAGGTTCGTTCGATTGCCATCATCGACCCCATGCTCCTCGCCACGGGTGGCCTTAAGGCCCCAGCACACTATGGCGACCACGGAGCCGATATCATCGTCGGGGAGGGTCAACACCTTGCCATCGGCGCGAACTTCGGTGGCCCTGGTTTAGGGGTTTTCGCCGTCCGCTATAACGCCAATCAGAAGAACACCGTGCGGGAAACGCCGGGTCGCTTCGTGGGCCGAGCCAAAGACAACGCTGGGCGCGATTGTATCGTGATGGTGATGTCGACGCGCGAACAACACATCCGCAAAGACAAAGCGACTTCGAACATCTGCTCCAACCAAGCCTTCATCGCCACCATCGCAGGGGCTGCCATTCTCGCCCGCGGCGAAGACGGGATGGCGGAAAGCTGCCAAGCCGGTCGCCGCCACGCGCGTCGAGCAGCCAGTGTCTTACATTCAATTCCCGGGCTGAAAGTTTGCTACGCCCAAGAGGCTTTCTGGAATGAGTTCAGCCTCATGCTTCCTGAACCCGCCGCCGCGGTGATTGAAAAAGGTCGCCAAGCTGGCTTGCACGTTGGCATCGATATCACGGGTCGCACTCCCTGCGGCTGTTCGCTACTCAAAATTTCTTTCAGCGACTTACAAACCGACGCTGACGTCGATCAACTCATCCAGTTCTTCACGGGGCTCTACGGGTCCGCCACCTCGCCGGCGAAGCCACTCGCCGAAGTTCCCGCCGCTTGGTTACGCCAAGATAAAGTAGGTCTACCCTCCTTTGGCCTACATGAATTAAAAGCCTACTACACTCAGTTGGGTGAATTAAACGTTTCGCCTGACACGGGCTGCTTCCCCTTGGGCTCGTGCACCATGAAATATAACCCGCACATCAATGATTGGGCGGCGGGCTTGCCAGGCTTTACGAATCTGCACCCTCAAGCCCCCCTGGCCGATGCACAGGGCTCGCTCGAAGTGCTCTGGCAAATTCAAGAATGGCTGCGTGGCATCACAGGCTTAGCTGGACTCACCACCCAACCCGTCGCCGGAGCCCAAGGCGAATTAGTCGGACTCAAACTCTTCCAAGCCTACCACCGTCACCGCGGTGAACAGCGCGATATCATCTTAATCCCCTCGACCGCCCACGGCACTAACTTCGCCACGGCTACCACCGCAGGTTACGTCTCAGGTCGACGTGCGGATGGCACCCCCACTGGCATTGTGATTTTAAAATCCGCTCCCGATGGCCGCGTCGATCAAACCGACTTCGCCGAGAAAATCGCTGCCTACGGTCCCCGTATCGCTGGGATGATGGTGACTAATCCCAACACCTCTGGAGTCTTTGAAACGGATTTCCGCAAGATGGCGGATGAGATTCACCGCATCGGCGGTTTAGTCTACATGGACGGAGCTAACATGAACGCCATCGCGGGCTGGGTTAACCTCGGTGCCCTCGGCGTCGACGCCGTTCACAATAATTTACATAAAACTTGGACCGTGCCCCACGGCGGCGGCGGACCTGGCGACGGCATTGTCGCTGTTTCCGAGCGTCTGATGGACTTCTTGCCGGGCTATCAAATCGTCAAGCAAAACGGCCAATTCATCCCCGTTCGCCCGCGCCACAGCATCGGCTCTTTCCATCGTCACTGGGGCAATTTCGCCCACAAGGTGCGCGTCTACACCTACCTGCAACGCCTCGGCCAAGCAGGCGTCCCACGCATGTCAGCCATGTCCGTGCTGGCGAGTCGCTACCTCTTCACGCAACTGAATCGCTTCTTCCCTTCCTTGCCCGCCGCGGCTCAGGAAGTCCCCCGGATGCACGAATTCATCCTCACCCTCACAGAAGAAGATTTCAAACGCATCGAAACGGCAGGATTACCTCGTGCCAACATCATCGCCCGCGTCGGCAAGCTCTTCCTCGACTTCGGCTTCCACGCTCCAACCGTGGCCTTCCCTGAAGTCTTTGGCCTCATGATTGAGCCGACGGAGTCCTACACCAAAGTTGAATTAGATCGCTTCGCCGAAGCGGTCATCGCGATTGGCCAATTGATTCGCGAACACCCGCAAGTCCTTCTCGCCGCCCCGCGCTTCACACCCGTGGATCGCGTCGACGAAGTGGCCGCGAATCGCCAACTGGTACTCAGCGAAAAGCTCGTCTCCCTGCCTAAACTTAATGCCAACCGCGTTTCGCCACGTGAGCTCAATGAGCTCCCCGTAGCCGCGATTAAAGCAAAGATCTTAGCAACGGTCTAAGCCGCTAAGGGCAAGCGCACGGTGAAAGCCGTGCCTTTACCTAACTCACTCGCAACCTCAATGGTCCCGCGGTGAGCCTCAATCGTTTGTTTCACAATCGCAAGCCCTAGGCCTGCTCCGCCAGTATGACGCGACCGCGAAGGATCGGCGCGGTGAAAGCGTTCGAAAATCTTGTTCAGGTTTTCGGGGTCAATGCCTTGGCCATTATCCACGACCCGGAGGACTGCCCAACCGTCCGCCACAGTTGTAGTGATTTCAACTTTTACGCCTGCAGGATTATGTACCATCGCGTTCATCACTAAATTAAGAATCACGCGACTCAACCGCCCCGGGTCACCGACTACCGGGACATTCTCCAAGTGGCTCACAAGCGTCGCCCCATGCTCCTTCGCTAACCGACCCAGCAGCGCCACGGTTTCGTCCGCTAAATCCGCTAAATCGCAACGATCTTGAGCAACCGGTCGTCCTGCATCACCCTGTGCGAGTTCCAAAAGGGCATCGGAGATTAGCTTCATTCGCAGGGCCGATTGTTTGATGGTTTCAAGAGTCGCCTGATATTCCTCCGCCGTGCGGGCTTGGCGCAAGGCCCCTTGACTCTCCGACAAAATCACCGTGAGCGGCGTGCGTAATTCATGTGAGGCATCGGCCGTGAATTGAGCCACCTTCTCCCGGGCTTCATTCATCTTAGAGAAAGTCGAATTCAACACCAGTGCCAGTCGACCTAATTCACTCTCAGTATCTTCAAGATCAATGCGTCGTCCAAAGTCACCTTGTGCAATACCTTCCGCATCCGTCGCGATACGGTCTAAAGGCCGCAAAGAACGCCCCGCTAAAATCCAACCAATCGCACAGCCCACAATGGTTAGTCCTAATCCTACCAAAAAAAGCTCCCAAGCCAGCTGTCGCAAATCAGCGGCGAGTTGCGTCGTCGAAGTTCCAAAAATAACAAAGTTTTGACCCGGCGGACGATGCACCAGCATTTCATAGGCATGCTCCGCGATGATGGCATCCTTGGGATGCGCTGGCCCATTACTGGCCGCCTCTTCGCGCACGGCTTCTTGGCAAAGCTCCATAATTGCGGGTTCACTTGGGGCATTGCTGGAACGGTATAACGAAGTACCCTCTACGTTCGCTACCCATACCCAAACGCCTTGCGAGGCCAAAGCATTGATTGATTCCTCGGCCCGACTTTTTCGAGCGGCACTGGACTCCACTGGTCGAGGTCGCGCTTGACCACCATTGCGCTCTGGAGGCGGTGGAGCGGGATTACCCCGTGGGTTAAGACTCGGCACCAACTCAATGACCGCCCCCATGTCGACTGTCATGATCTGGCGCAAACTGAGATCTACCGCCTGCAGGCGGTTTTGGCGTTCGTGACGATAAAATGCCACGAGTAAGACCGCCACCGTCGCCGCCAATAGCGCAAAGTTCCAAGCCAAGATGCGCCAACGAATCGAATGAAAAATCATAAGGCAGGTTTTTCTCCCGGGGTACCTTCAATAATATAACCCAACCCGCGGCGCGTTTTAATGAGTTCCGAACCCAACTTGCGGCGTAAATTACAGACGTGGACTTCTAATAAATTAGAAAGCGTATCCTCATTCTCATCAAAGAGGTGCTCGTAAAGTTCACTGCGATTCACCACGGCACCTCGGCGGTGTGCTAAGTATTCCAAGAGGATATATTCCCGCCCGGTTACCGGCTCTTCTTTGCCTCCGCGCGTCACGCGACGGGCCACGGTATCGATCACGACCTCACCCAAGGTAATCGTCGCCCCCACGGTTTGGTGATTGCGCCGAATCAAAGCCCGCAAACGCGCCAAGAGCTCCTTTTGCACAAACGGCTTCGCCAAATAATCGTCGGCCCCTAAATCCAAGCCCACAACGCGATCTTCAATCGAGTTACGGGCAGTCAGCATAAGCACGGGGGTACGTTTGACGCCGCGCAAGCGACGCAAGACCTCCCGCCCATCCATACCAGGCATTAAATAATCCAATATGATAACGTCGTAATCAAACTCGAGCGCCTTGTGTAAGCCCTCACTCCCTTGGGCAGCCTCGTCGACGGCATAACCTTCTTCACGCAATAACCGTATTAAACTCCGCCGGACGTCCACCTCATCTTCGACGATTAAAATACGCATAAAGGGGAATCAGCTAATAGTTTAGCAAAACCACCCTTAAGCCAAGATTAAGTCTCTTCTTTAGATTGATAGAGTAAAATTAACCCGGCCACGAACAAGAGGGCAAACGAGGCGAAGCCGGCCCGCTCGGCAGAGGTAGGATCACTCGCTTGGCCAAAAATCGCCCCGGCGGTAAGGCCAAGTAACGGACCAATGAAAGCGGCGAACTTGCCCATCATACTATAGAATCCGAAATAAGAAATCTCCCGGCCCGCGGGGATTATTTCTGCAAAATAAGAACGGCTCAGGGCCTGAATCCCGCCCTGCACACACCCAACCCCAATTGCAATCAACCACACCGACGGGAATGTAAGCCCCACCAACGTGACCTCCCCAGGTTTAATCTGCGAGCCCGCCAACGTGATCAAGACGTAGATCCCTAGCCCAAAACTCATCACCCGACGAGCCCCCCATCGACTCCCCAGCCAACCAAAAAGCAACGCCGCTGGGATGCCGATAAGCTGGACGACTAAAAACGCTTTAATGAGGTCCGCCTGATCAAAGCCCAACACGGCTCCAAAGTGAGCGGCAGACGTCTTCACAGCATGCACGCCGTCGATATAAAGAATATAACCGAGCAGGAACCAACGCACGCGCCGGTCTTTCCAAATCTCCTGGGCGGTGCCTTTGACGCCTTGGACGGCCGCCTTGAAACGCATCCCAAAAGTGACCGAAGGATCTTGGGCCACTGGGGGACGTGGATCGGGACGGAGTAAAAGCGGCAACGCAAAGATGAGCCACCATAGACCCGCCGCGGGGAAAACGAGGTAGAGACGGTTACCCGCAAAAACCTGAAAATACAGCGCGGCTAAAATCAAAATCCCCGCCAAAAAACCTAAGGCGAAAGCGACGCCGCTCAACACGTGACGCCGCTCGGGCGGAGCACAATCGACAATCATCGAGTCGTAAAACGTACCCGCCGCAAAATACGCAATCGTCGCCCCACCGTAGAGTGCACTCGCCGACCAAACATCGCCAGGTTGCACCCAACCCATTAAAGCGGTTAAAATTGCCCCACCAATAACGGTCAAACGCAACACGCGAAGCCGTTGACCACCCATCTCAGCTAATTGACCTAAGAGCGGCGCACAGAAAAAAATCAGCAGACAGGGAATCGCTTGGTTTAACTTAAACGCCATCGACTCCACTTGCGGACTCAAGCCCTTCGCCCAAACACTCTTAAACACCTGAGGCCAAACCAAGGCCAACACCACCATGGCGTAGGCGGTATTAGCAAAATCGTAGAGGGCCCAGGAAGTCGCCGTGGCCCAAGAAAATCGAGGTGTCGCTTTTACTTCCTGCACCAGGCTAAGTTGAACGACCGCCCCCAACGGGCAACAGGAAAACTAGGACTGTAATGTGCGGAAAAGTTCAACAGCCGACTCGGCGCGATTTAAAATATAAACATGATACCCTGGAACCCCCCGCGCAAGCAGGCCGCGGACTTGTTGTACCGCCCAAGCCACCCCAACGCGACGCTGGGCCTCTTCATCCGTACCACAAGCGACTAAAGCTTGTTCCAAGGCCGCAGGAATCCGTGCCCGACAAAATCCACAAAAACTCTTAGCCTGCTTGAGCGACAACACCGGCATGATACCAGGAATAATGGGCACCGTCACCCCAGCCGCGCGCGCGTGGTCAACCAAGCGAAAATAATCCTCGTTATCCAAGAATAACTGTGTGGTCACGAAATCCGCCCCCGCCGCTACTTTCTGTGCCAGAAACTGCACATCAGTTTGGTCATTGGGTGACTCTGGATGGCGCTCAGGAAAACCTGCAACCCCAACGGCAAACCGGCCGGGTCGTTCACGTTGAATCAAACGCACCAATTCTTCTGCATACCGAAAGCCCTCAGGGTGGGGCGTAAACGTGGTCTGCCCCTTGGGAGGATCGCCGCGCAGTGCTAAAATTCCAGTGAAGCCCGCAGCGTCATATTGCGCAATCATCGCCGCCAATTCGGCTTGGCTATGTCCCACGCACGTGAGGTGACCAATCAATGGAAAACCGAGCTCAATCAAGGCTTTGCCGTAGGACAGCGTCGTGGTACGCGAAGTGCCGCCCGCCCCATAAGTAATCGAAGCAAAATCAATGCCCAAGGGACGCAAGGTCTGCGCCGTAGCCAACATTTGAACCGCCGCCTTCTCATCTTTAGGCGGGAAAAACTCCACAGACACCGTGGGTCGCCCAACGGGACGGAGTGCAGCGAGGAGTTGGTTCTTATCCATTAATGCATCAACCTATCAAGATACGAAGATATATGTCAAGCACCCCTGTCAGACCCCTCAGGCGGTAAATCAGCCTGATTTGCCGGCAATTCTTCGGGTAACACAAAATGGTAGGCCATTACCATCCAGCATAACATCAGGGGGTAAATCAGGACGATAAAACCAAACGATCCGCCGATGCCGAGCAAGACGCCGGCACGCACCGACAGCACTTCACCGACGACCAGAAAGCAAATCGGGATAATCACAAAAATAATTGAAGCGACATAACCAATCGAAGTCGTGCCACTGTAGAAGCCGTGGGACTTTGCTAAATCCATCCCGCAAGCCTTGCAGCGCTGGTTAAGATGAAACCACGATGCCATTAAACCACGCTGACCACAATTAGGGCAACAGCCCCGGACCCCACGAAAGAGGACGTCGGCCCGCGTGACGTTTAATTGTTTCGGATTTTCCACCGCCCTACCCTTGAGCATTCAACCCTAAGGTCAAGGGCGAGGTCAGACGCGCAGGAAAATTCGTTGGCGTTGCAAGAACCAGAGCAAGCCCCATTGCACAGCCATCACCCCGCATGCGAGCACTAAGGCTTGTACGTCCGCAGACCCCAAACGGGCTACGCCACCAAACAGCGCCTTCGCTGTGTATTCAAAATTCAGGAACTTCCCGGCCATGTAAATGAGTACCGAGTTCATCCCGATGACGGCAAAAAATTCCGCCCCACGTCGGAAGCCACCGACATCAATGATCCAGTAAAACGCCGTCATCAACAACACGCTCCACCCGCCGGCCCACAAGACGAACGAGCTCGTCCAAAGGTTCTTATTAATGGGAAATGCTAGGTCCCAGAGGCCTCCCAACAGTAAGCAAACCAAGCCCGCTAGGCCCAACCGCCAAGCCTTGCCAGACCCCGAGAATTCCGACTCGGGGCGGCGCAACCACAAGCCCACCAAGACTCCTAATAAGCCTGTGCCAATGGCTGGAATGGTGGCCAACAAGCCCTCAGGGTCATGAATTTTCAAATGCAAGCGGCCAGGTAAAAATTGCCGATCGAAGTAACTCACAAAATTACCCTCCATCGTTAAATCGCCTGCCGCAAAACCCGGCGCCGACGTCCACGATAGTAGCGCCCAATAGCCTAACAAGATTCCGCCAAGCCACCAAACTAGGCGACGGGGCTGAGCGTAATGCCATACGTAAAGCAGTTGGGCGAACATGCCCGCTAAGCCAATCCGACCTAGGACACTGCCGAAACGCATCGCCTCTAAGCCTTTCCATTGGAGCCCGTTATTATAAATCACGCCAAGCAAGACTAAGATTAAACCGCGCCCAATAACCTTACGCACCACACCTAGGGTTTCGCCTGCTTGCAAACGTCGCTCCAACCCAAAAGGCGTGGAGACACCGGCTAAAAATAAAAACGTGGGGAAAATTAAATCGTAAGCACGAAAGCCGTTCCACTTCACGTGAGTTAGTTGCTCAGCCCACAAGGCAACCCAAGCCCAACCAGTCAATTTACCAAGCGCGACGACGATGTGTTCGCCGCCTAAAATCCAAAAGAGATCAAACCCACGGAGGGCATCTAAAGATAATAAACGTGGCGACTTCGGGGCGGGAGTTTCCATCGGAAGCACTTGGGGTAGACCTCACCCTACCTCAAAACTAGGCCAGGTCTACCTAAGACTCACCACCGTCATGCTTACATTCGCTCTAATGGCTCAATCCCTAATAAACGCAGGCCGGTCTCCATGATGGCGGAGGTCCGGGCACAGAGCATTAAGCGCCGAGCTTGCACGTCTGGTTCATCGACAATCACATTATCGGCAGCATAAAACGCACCATAAGCGGAGGCCAGTTCATGCAGGTAGGTGCAAAGGTGGTGCGGACGAAGTTCTTCCAGTGCCTGGTCTAGAGCCGCGGTGAAGGCCAAGAGTTTGCGTGCCAGGGCAATTTCCGTCGGCGTGGTTGGATCCGAAGCCCCAGTCTCACCTTGCCCCACGGCTAAATTCAGTTTCCGGAAAATCGAACGCACCCGGACATTGGCGTATAATAAATATGGGGCGGTATTACCTTCAAAGGAAAGCAGCTTCTCCCACGAGAAACTATAATCCATCGTGCGATTCGAAGAGAGGTCCGCATAACGCAACGCTGCCACCCCAATCGTCTTTGCAATATGTTGCCGTTCCGCCTCGGGTAAATCAGGGCTCTTATTCGTCACCGACTCAAACGCTCGCTGCGTGGCTTCATCAATCAAAGCCTGCAGCCGCACCGGATCGCCTGACTTCGTTTTGATGGCCTTACCATCGGAACCGAGAATCGTACCGAACCAAACATGTCGCAATCGTGGCAAAGTACGCTGAGTCGCCTGGAACCACTTCTTGCCGGTTAAAAATAATTGCTGGAAGTGATCTTGCTGACGTCCATCGGTGACATACACAATCTCGGTGGCCTTGAAATACTGCGTGCGATACAGCAAGGTCGCTAAGTCCGTAGAGGCGTAATTAGACGAGCCATCTTTCTTACGCACAATGAATGGCAACTTGGTCTCGGCCTGACGCGAAAAACGCGGCTCCTCATCATGCCAAACCACCAAGGCTCCTTCACTTTCCTCCGCGAGACCGCACTGCTGCAATTCGGTGTAAACCTGCTCTACCTTATCGCGGTAAAACGATTCCCCTAAGATGTAATCGGTCTTCAGCCCAAACTGATCATAAATCCGCTGACAGGCCGCATTCGACACCGCCACGATTTGCTCCCAAAGGGCTAAATTCTCCGGGTCGCCCGACTGCAACTTGGCTAATTCGGCCCGGGCCGCTTCCAGCAACACTGGATCTGCCTTCGTCGCCGCACTGCCCTCTTTGTAGAGACGCTCTAAGTCTTCAAGTGCCTCTGGGCTTTGTGGGTCCAAAACAAACTTCGCCCGGCGAATAGCCAAAATTAAAATCCCGAAATTCGTTCCCCAATCACCGATGTGATTATCGCGAATTAAATCGGCGCCACAAAAGGCAATCAAGCGAGCCACCGCTTCACCAATCACAATCGGACGCAGGTGCCCGACGTGCATTTGCTTGGCCGTATTCGGCGAAGGGTAATCAATGATAACTTTTTGACCGCCCATCAAACGAGCGGCACCAGCACGCCACTTCGACTCATCGCGATATTCGCGCAACCAAGCTCCCAAGGCGGCGGGGGTAAGTTTGAAATTAATAAAACCTGGACCCGCCACCTCCACTTGGACCAAAGTCTCGTCCCAGCCGGCTTGTTGACGCAAGGCTTCCACAAGGCTCGTGGCCAAGGCACGCGGGTTGGCCTTCGCCGCTTTCGCCGCCGCTAAGACGCCATTGGCTTGGAAGTCCGCATGGCGAGGATCCGACGGTTTTAATTCCGGATTAAAACCCTTACCGAGCGTCGGCACCGCTTCAGCGGCTTGACGCAATAAGGCTTCGATTTCGCGGGCAGGATTGAACCAAACAGACATACCTAAGCCGTAAGCCCCGCGTGCACTTCGGCAAGCGAAGAAGCACGCAGGCGGAGCAGGCCTTACTTCAACGTCATTAAATAGGCCAGAAGGTCGCGAACTTGTTCGTCCGTTAAGCCCTCTAATAAACCTTCGGGCATGAGAGAACGACGAATGTAGCGAGCTGACTGGACCTCCGACTTTAACACCCGGCGGTCCGCGCTCGCAGGCTGGCGAATCACGTAAGCTTGGGCGTCTTCACTGACATAAAAAGCGTCGATCAAATCGCCCGACTTCAATTCCAAGCGGAAGGTGCGGTAAGCCGCTTCCATGGCCGCATTCGGATCCATGATATTACGTACCACGCCTTCGAGTCCCATCGCCCCAGCGCCGCTGAGGTTGGGACCAATCTGACCACCTTGGCCGTTAATCATGTGACAAACCATACAGATAGCGGCGACGGCACGGCCCTTGGTCACATCCCCACCCTGACGACCCAAGTCCATGTAGTGCGCATTCTTCTCTTCAAAGACTTTAAACTGTTCCGCCGAGAGCAGTGGGGGTACATCGGTGGTCTGCACCACGCTGGCTCCCGCTTGTAATTTGCCCCACGAGGAATCGCCGCCGGCATTATAGAAGGTCATTTCTGGCGGACGTTTTTCGCCCGCATAACTGCGCGTAAAATTATTTCGAATCTCGGAAGCCGTGCGAGCGACGTTCCACACCCGATACTCAGCCAAGGCGCCAAAGGTACCCTTCTTGGGCACTGTCCAACCTACGTTACAGCCCTTAAAGTCACGGGTGACTAACGTGCGACCGACCGATTCTAATTCGCCATTCCCATAAAGACGCAGTTCCCCGCGAGCATCACGCGTAATGGCATAATGCGTCCATACTTCGGGTGTGATGGGATTCTTGGCGATAATAACATCGCCTAAGGGCGGAAAGGCATAGAGCCGCAAACGGGCATCGGCAAAGTTGATATCCAACTGATTAGCCGCTCCCAAAACGCCGTCGTTATTACCAATACCCGGCGCCAACCGGACCCAGAACTCCAAGGTGAAGGGGCCTTGTAAATCAAGGTTAGTCTCGGCAACCGAGTTCTTACCATGCAACGACAACACGGGACGGAAAACTTGAGCCAACTCGGCCATGAGGGCTTTTAATTCCGCACCATCACCCAAAGTGTGTGCCATCTTTTCCGCTGTAGGACCATCGATGTCATTTTTAGATACTTGGTGACTCAACACCGCAGCGGCGAGCGCTTTAGCTCCCACTTTCGTGCTGCTCAGGCTATTTAAAATAATGCGATGGTGCGCGAGGCTTAACGCGGGGTACAGCTCAAGTGCTTGGGCGGGAGCTTCGGGAGCACGCGAGGCCACCAAGGTCGCTGTGGCCTGAAGGCTAACTTCCTTAGAACCGTTTTTCACTAAAGCAGGCAGGTAAGCAATCTGACTCGAACGCATTTCCTGCAAAGCCTGTAAGGCCAAGAGGACCTGCTCATCACTGGCTTGTGGCTTCGTCACTAAGCCCATCAAATCACGCTCCAACGTCGGCATCTGAAACCCCCCAATCAGCGTCACCGCGAGTTTACGATCTTCAGGCGTACCTGCTAAAAGTGCTCGGGTGGCTTCAACCAACAACGGGCCCACTTTGTCCGTTTCTAATTTCGTCCGGAACGACGCTAACCGTTCGGCAACTGGCGCACGCGTTTCAGGGCGAGCTAATAAATTCTGTAAAGAGGTCGCACACTCTGAATTACCAGGGAACTGAGCGATGCGCAAAATTTCTTCATCAGCCGGAACCCGGTTTAACTTTGGCAACAAGCCAGCAATCAAGGGAGCCCCCGTCTTGGGCTCTAACGCCAAACAGGCCAACATCTGAGCCTCTAACGATAAAGCTTGAGCCGCTGGGGTGGCTAAGAATTTAGCAGTCAGTTCGGTCTTTCGCTCTAAGAACATCCGTACCAAAAAGCGTTCAAACTCGCGGTCATAAGCCACGCCGACTCGAATCGGTTTGCCGTTATGCCCTGGGGCCATCGGGCCCGCCAGCGAAGGCTGGGCGAATTCTAGTAACGCTGAGATCAGCGAATCACCTTGGTCTAACGCTTCACCGAGCGTCTTAATCGCCGCCGTGCGCACTTCTGAATCAGCATCCTGCTGACAGCGACGCAAGACTTCTAATTGCGCAAGTGCCGCCTTCTCTTGGCGAATCACACTGATTGCTTCGCGACGCACATTGCGATTAGCACTTTGCAATAAGGTCTTCACGTGCTCGAGGGCCGATTGCTTCTGCCAACCCAATACCCACAACGCCTGTAAACGACGCGAATCCGAGCCCTTCGTCTCTTCGACGATAGCACGCAGCGCCTTTGTAACCTCGGCCTCAGGGGCACGATCGGCAAGCGTCTGCCAAGCCAAATGGGCATCGGCCGTATTGGTCCCACCTAAGCGTGCTAAAAGATCTGCCGAGGTTAACTGGGTGTAATCAGGGACAACGGCGGGCGTGAAGCCCTTGGGCTTGATGCGCCAAATCCGACCCGAGAATTTATCACGATCCGGGTGATTACGGGCGACTTCGTTGTGACTGATAATTTTATTATACCAATCGACCATGTACAAGCAGCCATCGGGACCAAAGTTCAAGGCAATCGGACGGAAGAAGGGATCATCACACGACAAGAAGTCGGCCAATTTATCTAAATGATAACCAGGGCCAGAGCGTTGCATCTTAATCGCATTAATTTTGGAAGTAATGGGATTCGCCACATACATCACTTGATCAAAGCCAGCCGGCCAAATGCCGGCATCGCTCAACGCCAAACCACTCAAGCCCGTCCCTCCCATCCGAAAATCAGGAGCCTGCACGGGGAAAGGCGGCTGATACGTTTTCGCTAAACGATCCGCACAACCAGGATACCAAGCGTACTCCTCAAACGGCATCACTGGATAACCGTAGTCATTGGCTTCTTGAATAAAGCACTCCCCTTCACCCGTTAGCACTAGACCCCAAATATTACATGGACCCACCGACGTTGGCTCCAAGAAGCTACCATCGGGACGAAAGCGAGCCATGCGGGTGCTGGGAAAATCAACCAGTTCGCCGGTCGTGGTTTTCACCTTCCCGGTATTGAAAGCCCCTTGGGCTAACCAGAACCAACCACCCGGAGCGCGGGTGAATTGGTGCGGGAATAAGTGTGAATCTTGCACTCCAAAACCCGACAACAAAACCTCGCGTCGATCGGCTTTCCCCGTGCCCTGAGTGTCGCGCAAGAAAACGATGTCGTGACCGTGCTGCACAATCGCCCCGTCTTTATAAGGCAACACGCCCTCTGGAATCGCAAGCCCATCGGCAAAGGTCCGTGGCTGGTGCAAGCCCGCGGTAAAGGGCTGGTCAAAGACGATCACTTTATCGCGGGCTTTGCTTTGGTATAACGCATCTGCAGCCGCAGGCATTTCATTGGCATCGACTGGATACTCAAAGGCCGTACTCGACCACGCCCGACCATGTTGGTCGAACACAAGCATGATGAATTTACCGTAGTCGACAGATTCTTTGGCAAAGAGCTCGATTTCAAAACCTGCAGGCAGGTGGAACATCTTCTGTTCTTCTTCGGCCGAACGGCGACTGCCCGACACATTATTATAATCCCGAGCCGCGGGTGCCACCGCTGCCGCTTTGGCCTTAGGACGTGCGGCGACCTTCGCCCACGTCATCTCGTTCGGGGTGGCGGGGAGTTCTTCAATAAAAATGTCTTTAGCTTGAACCACCGCTTTACCACCCGCGTGGATTTGAATCCCAATCTTACCGTCCGTCGCCAATTGCGTGTCCGCTTCAGTGTAATCCAACGCAGGCACCCCATTCATCCAAGTTTGAATATGACGCCCTTCGCAACGGATGCGGTATTCGTTCCAGCCCGTTTCTTCCACGGCGGCAAGCAAAGCCGTGGGATTTAACGGATCCGCCATCTTTTTATTCCGGCGGCTTTCGTCGTATAACTGTCCAAAATAACCTTTACCGTAGTCAGCCTGAAACCCACTCATCTCCGAACTGTTCGGAACGCGGATACTGCGGAATTGCACACCGCTATTCACAAACCCAGTGCCCGTTAAGCGCAGTTTAATACGGAGGTCAAAATTCTGGTACGACTTCTCCGTCGCTAAAAATTGATTCTTGGGCACGGTTTGCTCGAACGACCCACCGCGAATTTCGCCATCCACCACCTTCCACCACTTCAAATCGCCTTCCCAGCCAGCGAGGGTCTTGCCGTCAAAGAGCGAGACCGCTTCCGCCTGGGCAATCCAACAACTGCAACAGAATGCCAAAAGGGCTAAGCACCAAGGACGTGGGGTACGCATAAAAAGGAGAGAAATGAATTAAGCGGGGTGTCGCAACAAGACCTTTAAAAATAACCCGAAGTTCCAGCTTTTTACTTAAATTCTTTTCCCACCGCACGCTTGCAAGTTTCGTCATAAACTTAAGTTTAGAACCCTTACTATGGCCTACCAACTGACCCGCGATTGCTCCGCAACCCTCATTCCTGCAGGAGATGTCGTGATTCTCGAAAAAGGCACCTCCGTCGAAGTCACTCAAGCCTTAGGCGGTTCCGTCACGATTCGCTCAAATATGGGACTATTCCGCCTCGCCCCGCATGATTTAGACGCCTTGGGCACCGAGGCCTTGCAAAAGTATGCATTAAAATCGTCAGACGCCGTAAAGACTTCAGGACCTCTACAAGAAGAGACCCTTTGGGCCGCACTGCGCGAATGCTATGATCCTGAAATCCCGGTGAACCTCGTCGACCTCGGTCTGATTTACGATTTGAGCTTCCAAGGCGATGCCACGCAAGGACACCACGTAACCGTTAAAATGACGCTCACGGCACCAGGTTGCGGCATGGGGCCTGTCATTGCCGAAGACGCGAAGAATAAACTACTCGGCGTCCCAGGGGTGAACTCCGCCGAAGTCAGTATCGTCTGGGATCCAGCTTGGAATCCCCGGATGATTTCGCCCGAAGGCCGGAAACAATTAGGCCTCGAATAAAGCGGTGGATACGGCTCCTCTGACCAGTCTTTACGTTCACGTCCCGTTCTGCGCGTCGACGTGTGATTTTTGCGCCTTCTACCAAGAACAACCTAAACGTGGGGACATCGACCGTTACCTCGATACGGTTGAAAAAGAATTACAACTTCATCCCCCAGGCAAAGTTTCCACGGTTTTTTGGGGCGGAGGTACTCCGGGATTATTACCCGCTGAAGACTTATACCGACTGGGCAACGCCTTGCGTCAGCACGCGGGACAACCCCGGGAGTGGACGGTCGAACTCGCACCCTCTTCCGTTCGAGCCGATAAATTAGCGGCCCTTAAAGACCTCGGTGTGACGCGAGTTTCGTTAGGGATTCAGAGTTTTGATGACCACACGTTAGAAGCTTTAGGACGACGCCATTCACCGACGCAAATCAAGCAAGCCTGGGAACTCATCCAAGCGGCACAGTTTGCATCTACCAACCTCGATCTGATTTTTGCCATCCCCGGACAAGACGAAGCTCGTTGGTTAACAGATTTAGAAAAAGGGGTGGCACTGCAACCCGACCACCTCTCTACCTACTGCCTAACTTTCGAAGAAGACGCCGCCATGTTTATTAAACTTTCTCAAGGGAAAGTTAAAATCGACCAAGCGCTAGAAGCTCAACTCTACCGGCGCACTTGGGAGACCTTAGCGCAGCACGGTTATGAGCAATACGAAGTCTCGAACTTCGCCCGCCCAGGTCATGCCTGTCAGCACAATCTCATCACTTGGCAAATGGGCGAATGGATTGGCTACGGCCCATCCGCTGCATCGCAATGGCAGGGACAACGCTGGACCAATCCAGCTAACTTAGAAAGTTGGTGCCAAGGTATCGCCGCCGGACAACCGCTCAAAGAGCAACGCAAAGCCCTGCAACCCGCTGACTTGTTAAGTGATGCCCTGATTTTCGGGCTCCGCCTCAACACGGGCGTGAATCCCCAGGCTTTGGCACAACGCTTCGCGACGCCCTTACCGCACTCAGTCCAAAATCTTTTTACCCAATTACAAACCGAAGGTTTTATGAAGACCAACGGCGCGAACTTCTGCCTGACCGACGATGGACGATTGCGGGCCGATGCGGTAGGCGTAGAAATTCTAGAGTGCTTTGACGCATGAATTACGCCCTCGGAGCTGCCGTCTTCTTTGCGTGGTCGGTAACGTGTGCCCGTCGCAGTTCTGCCTACCACGGGCCTGATTTTGCGAACCTAGGTCGCATCAGCCTTGCTTTCCTGATTTTTACGGCGTGGATTTTCCTCTCGCATCGCCAGCCCTTTTGCACCGGCTGGACTTGGTTACTACTCGGCGGGGCGTTGGGTTTAGGCGTGGGTGATATTGCGCTGTTTCATGCGCTTCCGCGCATTGGAGCCGGACTATCGATGTTATTGATGCAGTGTTTAGCCGCGCCCTTTGCCCTCATCATTGAATACTTAGCACTCGGCCACATTCCGACCACGTCACAATTAATTTGCTCGCTCGTCATTCTCATCGGCGTCGCCGTCGCACTCGGTGCGCCCACAGAGGGCATGACCAAACATTGGCGACTGGGAGTTGGCCTCGCTATCCTCGCGGCACTAGGTCAAGCGAGTGGTGCAGTGAGCACACCCTTAGCCAAAGCGGCGTGTGTTGCCGTGGGCGAAACCATTCCAGATGGCATTGCCCAAGCTTGGGTGCGCCTACTCGGAGGCGTTCCTATCGTTGCTCTGTTCGTGCTCAGTCGAAACCCGGGCAAAAAACTTTGGGCACAAGTCCGCACCCCTTATGATTACCAGCGGGCTCCTTGGTGGATGATCATGAATGCCCTCGCCGGTCCAGGTCTCGGCGTGGCGTGCTACCAATGGGCACTCACGGGCAATCCTGCCGCTGTCGTCCTCAGCATCGTCGCCCTCTCCCCGCTCATCGCGCTGCTCATGCAATGGGTCGTTGAAGGCACGCGGCCGAGCGGGCGGCTTTGGCTGGGCGGAGCCATTGCGATCGCCGGCGTTATTTTTCTTAGAAATATTTAAAGGCTCTTTTGGGACTTTAAAGCCACCCAGAGCCTTGAGCCCAAAAACAGGCAAAGGTTTGCTGTCTTAAATTCTTAAGTAATTTTAGGTTAACTAGTTGCATAATTATTACCGCTAGAATTCAGGTAATCATCTTACCTAAAAATAAGGTTTTCACCCTATGCCTAAGAGCACTGGGTCAGTTGCCAAGGTCTGCCCCATCTGTCATAACAGACTAGTTCCCCCAAGGAACCCGTTCTGGAGAATGGTTTGTTCATAGCTTGTTGGGTTGTGTGCTCATCGCGGCGAGTCACCGCGAAAACCTCCAGAACGGTTAACTTTTTTCGGCGATTCTTCCTCGCCGCGAAAAAGTTTTTTTACAAACGTGTTTTAATCTGACGCAGCGCTTCGTAAGTCGCAATGCCGCACGCGGTAGATAAATTCAACGAGCGGGTTTTATCATTAAAGTGCGGAATCTTCACCGTGCGATCCGGGCCAAACCACGCATGAATTTCTTCGGGCGTACCCGAACCTTCATTGCCAAACACCAAGCCATCCCCCTCCGCAAATTCCACGTCCCATAAACCGTTCGTTGTCTTGGTCGAAAAAAGCCAGAGGCGCGTGGGGCGACCGGGTGACGCCAAGAAAGCCTGCCAATCAGCGTGATGGCGAACATCTAACTCGTGCCAATAATCCATGCCCGCCCGGCGCAATTTAGCGTCGTCGATTTTGAAACCTAACGGGTGCACTAAATGCAATACGCAGCCAGTCACCGCACACATGCGCCCCACATTCCCCGTGTTGGGAGGAATCTCTGGACGTAATAAAACTAAATGGAGAGGCGGTTTCACCGGCGGCGGCTGAGAGCTCGAGAGATTTGGCGTTTGGCATCACGCTCTTTAATATCTTGGCGTTTATCATACTGCTTCTTGCCCTTACCTACCGCCAAGAGGCATTTGGCCAAACCGTGTTTGAAATAAATTTTTAAGGGGACAATCGCTTGCCCTCCGGACTGAATCTCGGCGGTGAGCTTCGCGACCTCGGCACGCTTAAGGAGCAACAGCCGAGAACGATAAGGATCGTGATTATTATGATTCCCAAAATCATACTCCGCAATGTGGGCGTGGTAGAGCATCGGCCCCTTGGGACTAATCCGGATGAACGCATCGGCGATGTTCGCCCGCCCGAGGCGCAAAGACTTCACTTCGGTACCCAACAACACCAGACCAGCCTCATAGGTCGGTCCGATAAAATAATCCCGCCCAGCCTTGGGATTGCTGACTTCGGGTAAACTTTGTTCGCGGCGTGCTGCCATCGTCAGAGACTTAACGAGTCCAATGAAGGTCTCGCAGGGGCAAGTCGCCGTTCAAACCTTAGATGCGGTCTTCTTCGCGAAACTCCCAGCTGATCTTACCTTCAATGATTTCGCGGAGAGCAATATCTTCGGGCGAAAGTTTTTCAAAAACATCACCCAAGAAATGGTGATACTTTGGAGGGTTGGTGCCGTGATCCGCCGTGCTACGCAATTGCTTCACGCGCTTCGAGACAACGTTGATCAAAATATTGGCGTCGGGAATGGTTTTCCGAGCTTCCTGAAGGTAGTCATCGCGCATAGAGTTTTCCCAAGTGGGGAATGGAAGAACATACGGCGTGACCCCCTGCTGACAAGCGATTTTTTGGCGGAATTTAGCCGAAAAGCCTTTGCTAGTGAGGTTATTGAGGCTATTCCTGCCCCTATCCATGCAAGAACCAAGTTCTTACGGCCAAAGGATGAAATCCAAAGGTGGCCTGAGTCGCCTCTTCAACGCCCTGCGCTACACCTGGGATGGGTTGCGGGCGGCGGCCAAGCACGAGGAGGCCTTTAAGCAAGAACTCATCGTCGTCATCCCGCTGTCTATCGTTGCCTGGATTCTACCCGTACCCGTGGTCGAAAGAGCCCTGCTCTTTTCAGTCCTGCAAATCATCTTAATCATCGAACTCATTAACTCGGCCATCGAAGCCAACACGGACCATATTTCCTTAGAACGTCACCCTCTGGCCAAACGGGCCAAAGACATGGGCAGTGCCGCGGTTTTCTTGGCTATTCTGATCGCCTTGGCCACTTGGGGCACGGTGATCTGGCATTACTTTCACCCTTAATCTTCGGGCACAAAAAAGCCGCTAACGAGTAGCGGCTTTTTAAAAGAACTCTGGAGAGTCTTAGGCCTTGGTCACTAAACCAGCCTTGATCGCCTTCACGGAAACCCACTGACGCTTCACGGAGCCGTTAGGTTGCAACACGCGGATGCGTTGCACGTTAGGACGGAAAACGCGCTTGGTCTGTTTGACCAATTGGAAGCCGATACCACCGCTCTTCTTGGATTGACCGCGGTGAATGATGCGGCGGCCCTTGACGGGGCGTTTGCCGGTGACGCTGCAGATACGAGACATGGTGTTAGAGCTCCTTAGGAAGGTCGGAGCAAAGGAGTGTAGAGCCGATTGGCAAGCGGAATTCGTCCTAAGCTCGCTTCAGAGCCTTATCGAGCCCTTCTAGACCCTGCTTAAAGAGGTCTGGAGACGTTAAAAGGCTTAAAACAACGCAAGGACTGGAGGGTGATACCCCATAAAAATAACCAGGATGGGCCCAAACGCCTTCCTCTAAGGCATGTAAAAGCACCTTCTCCTCGGCCACCCCGGCTGGCAGACCCAACATCGCCGTCCAACCTGCTGAACGCGGATAAACGGTCGTGCGATGCCCGGCGGCTGTCGACCAAGCCTTTAAAGTAGCCTCATTCTGAGCACAACGCTGACGCACCGACGCCCGCAGGGGCTCGGCCCGTCTTAATAAATCAGGCAACGCTAATTGAGCTGGGGTGTTCACCGAGAGAAACCCATCTGCAATGTGCTCCAAGCGACGACAGGCCTCTTGGGCAAAGTCATTCGGACCAGCCACGGCAATCCAACCCACTTTTAGTTGGGGAGCGAGGGCGACTTTGGAGAGTCCGCTGACCACTAAAAGAGCCACGCCACTTTCGCCCGCCCAAGTGCCAGGCGACACGAAACCTTCGGCTGGATAATCTAAAAAGACTTCATCACACAAAATCGCCAAACCATGTTTGCGCGCAAAAGTCCGTAAGGCCGTACGATCCCGAACCCCCACAAAAGCCCCCGTAGGATTGGAGGGATTGATACACACAATCGCCCGCGTCGCTCGCGAAACGGTGAGACTTTTTTCGTCCACCACCCACTCGCCATTCATCAAAATCATTTGATAAGGGCGCAACGTAACGCCTTCTAGAGACGCCAATACTTCCAAGAGCGGGTAAGCTGGCTCAGGCACCAAAACTTCTTCGCCTGGATTACAAAGTAATTTAAAGATCCAACTATACGCCTCGCTGGTGCTGGCCGAAAGGTACAACCGATCAGGCGGCACGCGCACGCCCCGCGCATTGTAATAATCGCTAATGGCCTGCCGTGTCACCGCCAACCCATGCGGGTCGGGGTCTTGACGCTGAATGCCGTCCTGCCGCAACAGCGTGCTCAATTGAACCAAGGGCCAGGCAAAACCTGCATTGGCGGGATTGGTATCAATCAAATCAATCACCGGTAAACCTGCGGTTCGACGACGCTCTCGAGCTCGGCTCAAGGCGTTAGTACTATCCGCAAAAGCGAGCCTAGAGCTAAACATACCCCTAAAAAACAATAGGCTCGCCCGACAAGCGAGCGGATAAGTGAGCCTTCTTAAAAGGTTTGAAGTCAACCTGCGAGGCTTCAAAGGTATCGCCATGTCTCAGCAAGTCGTGAAGCCCCGCGTCCGCGGGTTCATCTGCATCACCTCCCACCCTGAAGGTTGTGCAGCGCAAGTGCGGGAACAAGCCGCCTATGTGAAATCGCGTCCACGTTTAGAAGGCGGACCCAAGTCCGTCCTCGTCATCGGCGCCTCCACTGGCTACGGCCTAGCCTCGCGCATCGCCGCCGCCTTTGGCTCTGGAGCGGCCACGCTTGGGATTTTCTTCGAGCGCCCCGGTGAAGGCGATAAACCCGGCAGCCCCGGCTGGTACAACACCGTCGGTTTTCACCGCGCCGCCAAGCAACACAACCTCAAGGCTTTCTCGCTCAATGGCGATGCGTTCTCGGCCGAGATGAAGCAGCAAGCGATTGATATTATTAAAAATAAAATGCCGGGAGGAAAAGTCGACCTCGTGGTGTATTCACTCGCCTCCCCCCGCCGTACCGCCCGCGATGGCGTGACTTACAAGTCCGTACTGAAACCCACTGGTGCCCCCTTCCACGCCAAGAACCTCGATACCGATCGTAAAGTCGTCAATGACGTAACGCTGGAGACCGCGACGGCCGAAGACATCACCAACACGGTAAAAGTCATGGGTGGCGAAGACTGGGAATGGTGGATGAACGACCTCGACCAAGCAAAGGTTCTAGCACCTGGTTGCCAAACGGTAGCCTACTCCTACATCGGACCCCAAGTGACGTGGCCCATCTACAAAGATGGCACCATCGGCAAAGCCAAAGAAGACCTCGAGCGTGCCGGCCGTCGCATTGACGCCTTAATGAAGCTCCACCGCGGTCGGGCTTTCGTTTCGGTCAATAAAGCCGTCGTCACCCAAGCCAGTTCGGCCATCCCAGTTGTCCCCCTCTACGTTTCCTTACTCTTCAAAGTGATGAAAGCCAAAGGCACGCACGAAGGCTGCATCGAACAAATTCAACGCTTGTTCGAAAAACAAATGTACAACGGGAATGCCTTGGACTTCGACGAACAGGGGCGCGTCCGCATCGACGACTGGGAAATGGCCCCTGACGTACAGGAAGCGATTTTCAAAGTCTGGCCACTCGTCACCACCGAGACACTCGATCAGTACGGGGATTTTGCTGGCTACCAAAGTGACTTCTTAAAGAACTTTGGCTTCGGCGTGACGGGCGTGGATTACGAAGTTCCCACTGAACTCGAACTCCCCATCGAAGACGTCTAGGCCATGACCCCCGTCTTTGCTATTGCGAATCAAAAGGGCGGTGTGGGCAAAACCACCACGGCCGTTAACCTGGCTGCGGGTTTAGCCCGCTTAGGCCTCAACACGTTGTTAATCGACCTCGATGCCCAAGCGAACGCCACGAGTGCCCTTGGAATCGAGAAAACGCCTGGGCGCTCGCTCTATCGCGTGTTCCACGGGGAAGCCCAAGCGGCCGACATGATTGTCAAAACGTCGACTGACAAGTTAGACCTAATTCCTTCCGAAGTCGACCTCGCCGCCGTCGAAGCAGAACTTTCACAGGCCGAAAATTATTTATCACGCATGCGCGATGGGCTCAAACCCCTCGTCACTTCAGACAAGTATCACGCAATTCTCATCGATTGCCCACCAGCCCTCGGCATGTTGTCGATGAATGCGCTCTCGGCCGCAGACTTTTTAATCGTCACCCTGCAGACCGAATACCTAGCGATGGAAGGCCTCGGCCAAATCCTCGGCATCGTTGAGCAACTTAAAGGCGCCGGCGCCGGAGACAAACTCTCGGTCGGGGCGATCATCATGACGATGTATGACGTGCGGACGAACCTCTCACGCCAAGTGGTCGAAGAAGTTAAAACTCACTTCCCTGCACTGGTGATGAAGGCGATGATTCCACGGACGATTCGTCTTTCGGAGTGTCCCAGCCATGGTAAAACGATTTTCCAATACGACCTTCACTCACCGGGGGCCGTAGCCTACGAAGCCCTCGCCAAAGAGTTCGCAGAGCGTTTTAAGCTCAAGAAATAAGCCCGCTATCGCGCGAGCACGACTTCGGACGCGATTTGCTCCCAGAGTTTTAAGTGCTGGCGCAAAGGCACGGCGGGACGGCCTGCCCGATGGAACCAGTAATGGGCGTTACTAATATCGCCCTCGTAAAGGTGCACCAACCCATGCAACCACGAGCCTTCGGCATTTTCCATCTCTTGCACAATTTCATGGGCTTCTTGCCATTGCCCCTTACCCATGAGCCATAAAGCCCGACCCGATTCCGTAAGTTGGTCAGGCGGCACTTTGTCGCGCGCAATAGACGCTTTGAGTTCAGCAACGTTCATAGAAAATCACTTCGCGAGTAACTCGTCGATTTTTTCCTGAATCTCTTGAGCCTGTTGCACCGCAGCCCCCAACGGCGTAGGCGGCACCGTTTTTTGCCGCGTATAACCGACGTAATTCATCCAATGGGTAGCACGATGTCGTCGCAATAAATCCACCTGCTTAAATACCGGATCGGCCTGAATCTCCGCAAGTTTCAGCTCTGGTAAAGGCAGCCCTAAGCTACTTAAAACCGTCTTAGCCATCAACCAATGCCCTTCATCCCCTGGGTGCACACCGTCTTTTGAGAAAACTTCCGTGCGAGTTTCCCGAGCCTTTCGCATCGCGGTGTGTAAATCAATGACCGTTAACCCTGATTCTTTTAAGGTCATTTCCCATGCGGCGTAGGCGGTTAAGACCGTATCATAATTAAAATGAGCCGCGTCGGTTTGGCGGTCATAAATCGGGGGCGTGATTAAATAAACCTGCTTCACCCCCGCGGCATGACATTGATCGATTAATTGATGCACCCCTTTTTTAAAGGCTGCGAAACGTCCATCGTCTAAGGGCAAGTAAATCCCATCGTTCATCCCATAACACGCAAAGACGACATCCGGCTTCATGCGTTCTAAAAGACGTCCGAGACGCTCAAACAAACAAGGCCGAGGGAACGCCCCGTTGGCATGATTAGGTTCACTCAAACCCGAAAGCGTTTCACTCGAAAGCCCCAAGCCATAAACCTCCGCATGCAGCGCTGGCTTGGTTTTCTGGAGGTAATAATCCGCAAAAGAAACATAGCCCCCCGCCTGCGTGATACTATCGCCCAAGAAAACGACTTTTTGATGAGCCAAGTTTTCGAATTCAGCCGCCGCAAGGGCGCCGAACGTTGCACACCAAACCAAGAGTAAACGCAGTTGCAGCATAAGAGTGGGGTGAGAAATTTTTATCGCCTTGGTGTCAGAATTCAACCCTGCAACGAAATCGCGGAAAAATTCTCCAAACTCCTTAAACACGCGGGATTCCTTCGCTTGAGTTTGACGAAGGGAGATAGTCTGACTCGATGCAGGGAGATGCCAGTCCAGTCACCACAAGCACTGACAGGCGTGCCCGCGCACGCTTGGCCGGCTTGTGCCTGTTCCGAAGGCAGTGAGCGAGCGGTGCTGGTCTTGCTCGCCTCCAATTTGGGCACGGCCGAAATTCTTGAAGAAGAAACCGCTCACCTCTTAAGCACCCTGCACGGGGCCAAGCCCACCTGCCGCACCTTGACGGAAGCCGATGCCGCCGTGCCCACCTTTGAAGCGGATTGCGACCTCTTAGGCGTCCTCGCGGCCCTAAGACACGGACAGCACACCCCGCAAAATCCGTTGCTCATTGCCTGCACCCCCGGATCGCTCACCCGCCTAGCCCCCGCTCCTGAACAAACCAGCCAGCAAGAAATCCTGCTGCGCAAGGGGGCTTCGCTCAACCTGCAAACTTTAGCCAAAAAACTCGCCGAGGAATTCGGCTACGCCCACGAGGTGCTCTGCGAACAACCCGGTGAGTTTGCCCTCCGCGGGGGGATTATCGACGTCTACCCTCTCAATGCCCAAATGCCGGTGCGGATTGACTTGTTTGGTGACACCATTGAATCACTTCGTCCCTTTGATCCTACGACTCAATTGAGTGAAGGCGAAATCGACGGGCTGGTAATTTATGCTCCGCGGCGCGACGAAGGACTCACCCGCGATGTGCCTTTCTTTCGTCACTTACCTCCAGGAACCCTCCTTATTACCGTTGAACAAAGTTTAGATAACCCTCTCTGCCAAGGAGTCCTCACCCACCCCATCGACTTTTTAAGATTAGAAGAAAATGACGAGGCCCCGGCAGGGTTTACGAGTCGGGCACTCAAGTGTGAACCTGCCGAGATTCTGGGCATTGGTGCAGGTGAAGACGGCCAAGATAATCGCTCACAAATCCTACGGGCCGCCGCCTCGCTCAGTCAGGATGGCCGTCCCTGCCTCATCACCGGCGACAGCGAAGCTTCGATTGAGCGATTACAGCAAGAGGTACGGGATTTAAAGTTAAAGAATTTCCAACCCCGCGTCCTCCTCGCACGCTTTAGCGGCGGTATCCTCATCCCGCCCGGCCAGCTAACTGGTTTACTAAAAAATGGCCTAGTTTTATTAACTGAACGCGAGTTTTTTGGTCGTCGCAAACGAGCCCTCGCGACGCTTCCGAAGCGTCGCGTCACTTTAAAAGCAGCGGTTGGTCGAGCCTTAGATTTTGGCGAAGTAGCACATGGCGATGCCCTCGTACACGCCACGCAAGGCATTTGCCTTTTTCGCGGCATTCAAACGCACGAACACGACGGCCGCACGGAAGAGTTTATTTGTTTAGAATTCGCGGACCAAGCCAAGTTGCACCTCGCACTGCGAGAATCGCATCTCTTAACAAGATACATTGGACTAGGGCGACAGCATCCCAAGCTTTCTAAATTAGGTGGCGGCGGCTGGGAACGCTCTCGCAAAGCCGCCGAAAAATCTACCGACGACCTAGCCGCCCAACTGCTTTCCTTACAAGCCGAGCGCACCTCGCGCGTCGGCATCGCCCACCCGAAAGATGAGGAGCACCCCTGGATGGGTGAATTTGAAAGGTCGTTCTTACACCGCGAAACGCCCGACCAAGCCAAAGCCATCGCCGACACTAAACGCGACATGGAGCGTCCCACGCCGATGGATCGAGTCATCAGTGGAGATGTCGGTTTTGGTAAAACAGAGGTCGCATTGCGGGCGGCGTTCAAATGCGTTCTCGGTGGTCGCCAAGTGGCGTTCTTAGCCCCGACCACGGTCTTGGCACAACAACACTACCTCACTTTCCGGGAGCGCCTCCAACGCTGGCCCGTAAGCGTAGAAATGCTCAGCAGTTTCCGTACGCTAAAGCAAAAAACCCTGATAAGAAAACGTGCCGAGGAAGGACTCGTCGATATCGTCATTGGTACCCATGCTTTATTATCCGACGGCACGCATTTCAAAAAGCTCGGCTTAGTCATCATCGACGAAGAACACCGCTTCGGCGTGCGGCATAAAGAAAAGCTCAAGCAACTCCGTAAGGAAGTCGATGTCTTGGCGATGAGTGCGACGCCCATTCCACGCACCCTTTACCTCGCGCTGGTCGGTGCCCGTGACTTGAGCGTCATCGAAACCCCACCCCGCGAACGCCTGCCCATTCGAACCATTGTCAGAAGTTATGATGAAAAACTCGTGCGCGATGCCGTGAAGGCAGAACTCTCGCGCGGGGGGCAAGTTTTCTACCTTCATAACCGCGTCGAAACGATTCAAGCCGTGGCCGAACGCCTCGCGGCTCTAGTGCCTCAAGCCCGTATCATTGTAGGTCACGGGCAAATGGGCTCAGGCGAACTTGAAGACACGATGGCAGCATTTGTAGCGGGCGAATACGACATCCTCGTCTGCACGACGATTATTGAAACCGGTTTAGACATTCCAAATTGCAATACCCTCATCATTGAAGGGGCCGATCGGTTTGGCCTCGCCCAACTCTACCAACTGCGTGGCCGCGTCGGACGCTTTAATCGCCAAGCCTATGCTTACCTATTCCTCCACCGTCACGCGACGCTGATTGGCACGGCACAGCGAAGGCTTTCAGCCATTCGACAATACAATCAGTTAGGCGCAGGATTCCGCATTGCCATGCGTGACCTCGAGTTGCGCGGTGCGGGTAATATTCTCGGGGCGGCTCAAAGCGGCCACGTAGCCACCGTCGGCTTCGACCTTTACTGTCAATTACTCCGTCGCTCCGTCGCCAAGATTCAAGGCAAGCAAGGTCCGTTCGTCGAACGTTGTGAAATCAATTTGGACTTTGTCTTACACACCCAAGCCCCCCTGGGACCGTCACAAGAAAGTCACCGCACCGAACAAGGTCCCATTCTGACAGCAACCTTACCCTCGGCTTGGCTGCCCGAAACCCGCCTGCGGATTGAAGCTTTTCGCCGGCTCGCGCTGATTAACGATGCCAAGGAATTAAAGGAACTAGAAGCCTCGTTGATAGACCGTTATGGCCCACTCCCGCCTGAGGCTGCGGCTTTGGTACGCTTAGCCGAAATTCGCTGCCTGGCAGAGCAAAAGGGCGTCATTCAAATTGAAACCGATGGCACGCAATTAAAGTGCTTATCCGTGGCCCAAACCAAAACTCCCACCCCAATCCTGATTGGAAACCGCTTTCCCCGCTTGACGGTGAAGGACCCACTTAGGAAACTCCAAGAAATTCGTGGCTTCTTGTCGCGACTTCCCGCTCCGCCTAGCCGATGAAATTTTTCTTCTCCCTTTCCACTTTGCCTCTCTTTCTGGCGGCCAGCTCCTTTGCCCAAAACAAGGCTCCCACGCTCGAAGAAGTCGCGGCACGCCGCTGGTCCGAAATGAATGCGGATCGTATCGCCGGGACAGCCGATGGCCAGGGTATCACCCTTTCCGACGTACGTCGCCAAATCGAGCCTGTCATCAGCCAGATTCGTGCCAGTGCCAAAAACGACTCGGAATTTAATAAGGCCCTCGAAACGGCCGCCCACGAGACCTTAAAAAATATCGCCGACCGCCAACTCGTGATTGCGGAATTTAAATTAGGCACGGGCAAGTTGCCCTCGATGTACATCGACCAAGAAATCGAGGAAACCATTCGCCGCGACTTCGGGGGCGATCGTAATCGTTTCGTAGCCGCCCTGCGCGAACAAGGCACCACCCCCTTGGCTTACCGCAAAACCATCGAAGATAAAATCGTCTTCGATTACATGATTGGCCAAATTCGCAAAGCCGCCATGGAAGTGAGTCCGGGGCGAATCCAAGAATACTACGACAAGAATAAGGCCCGCTTCCTCCGCAAAGAACAATTTCAGATCCACCAAATCACCATCACTCAAGGCGCCGCAGAAAGTGCTGAAGAAGCGGAGATGCGAGCCCAAACCTGGGCTGATGCCGTTGGTCATCCAGAAAAAATTCCCGCCGCGATTGCCAAGTACAACCTCACTAACGCCAATCAAAAAGGCAAAGAACTCGGTTTCGCCGATGTGGCGAAATTAGTCAGCAGTGATGACTATGCTGCCAAGGGTGGTGAAATTGGCTGGTTTGATATCGAGCAACTTAACGAAAAAATCGGGAAGACGTTGAACACGCTCAAGGACGGCGAAACTTCTAGTGCCATTAAATTCGACATTCCGGGTGCCCGCAAAATCTGGCTCATCATCCGTCGCGATGGGCATCGCGATAAGGGTTATGCCAGCATCACGGAACAAGATGTGTTTGCGGAATGCGAAAATCGAGTCCGGGCCGAAAGCACCACATCGGTCGTCGAAAAGTGGTTGAACGAGTTACGTCAAAAGCACCTCGTCGAAACGCGCTAAAATGGATGCGAACCGTCGCCCTAACGTAGCGACCAGCGCTCAGTTTACGTGTCGGGCCTTTCCTCGCCGCACCGCAGGGGTACTCCTACACATCACGGCCTTACAGGGACATGGACCGGTAGGATCGCTCGGAGCCGAAGCCAAACGCTTTGTCGATTTCCTCCACGCTGCGGGTTTTAGCTGGTGGCAGGTTTGCCCGATTGGTCCTACTGGCTATGGCGACTCGCCGTACCAAGCACTTTCAGTTTTTGCCAGCAACCCCTACCTACTAGACCTCGCTGATTTAGTTAAACGAGGCCTCTTAAAACCGGAAGAGGTCGCCCCCCTGCAGCGTCACGGGGATGAAAACACCGACTACGGTAGACTCTGGGAGCAACTACGTCCGTTACTCAAAACGGCAGCACAACGGGGAGCCACCCTCCTCCAACATGATCAGGTTTTTTTAGCATACTGTAAACGAGAGGCTAGCTGGCTAACGTCGTGGCAAAAGTTCTCCGCTCTGCGCGAAAAACACCAGTTCGCCGCGCCTTCCCAATGGACTGACTTAGCAGCACCCAACTCGCTGCAAATCGAAGCGGCCGTGCTGCAGTTCCTCTTCCAACAACAGTGGCAGGAGTTGCGTGCTTATGCTCAGCAACGCGGCGTGACACTTTTTGGCGACGAACCAATTTACGTCTCCGCGGACGGCTGTGATGCCAAATTCCACCCCGAACTTTTTCAATTAGATGACGCAGGCGCACCCACCGCAGTAGCCGGCGTGCCGCCCGATTACTTTGCCGCCGACGGTCAACTCTGGGGCAACCCACTCTATCGCTGGGAGCGTCACCAAGCAGATCAATTTAGTTGGTGGCGTTCGCGCATCCAGCACGACTTAACCTTCTTCGATGCCATCCGCATCGACCATTTCCGCGGCTTACACGACTTCTGGAGCGTGCCAGCAGGTTCTCCTAACGCCCGCCAAGGACAATGGTGTGCGGGGCCTGACCTCGCCTTCACGCAAGCAGTAGGCGACCTTCCTCTCGTCGCCGAAGACCTTGGACTACTCTCTCCTGGCGTCGAAGTCCTGCGCCGCGCCTCTGGACTTCCCGGCATGTCCGTCTTGCAATTCGGCTTCGGTGGACCACCCGAAGGCAATCCACACTACCCGGATAACATCACCCCTGATCGCGTGGTCTACACTGGAACCCATGACAACGACACGGTCGTCGGTTGGTATAAACAATTATCCGACAACGAAAAATCCACGCTGCATCAACTCTACGGAGACTTAGCACAACCGCACCTGCATTTTGCGGAAGTAGCGTTTAACTCGCCTGCCATCGCAGCTTTCATTCCAGCACAAGACTTACTTGGACTGGATGAAAAAGCCCGTTTCAATACCCCTGGTAATCCCCAAGGAAATTGGACTTGGCGACTGACCAACGCGCAATTTGAAACGTTAATGCAAGCGGCTCCGGCGTGGAAGCAACGCTTGCAAAAGAGTCAGCGCCTTAGCGGGTCAAGCGACGGTATTTAGGACGGCGCGGGGTATCCGAGTCGATGCCGAGGCGTTGGCGTCGGGCTTCAAGGTAATCGCTATAATTACCTTCATGCCAGACGACTTTACTATCGCCTTCAAACGCCATGATATGCGTCGCCACGCGATCGAGGAACCAACGGTCGTGCGTTACAATCACCGCACAACCTGCGAACGTATCTAAAGCATCCTCCAAGGCCCGAATCGTATTCACATCCAAGTCATTCGTGGGCTCGTCGAGTAAGAGCACGTTGGCACCAGATTTAATCAAGCGAGCTAAGTGAATGCGATTACGCTCCCCACCCGACATCACACCAACCTTGCGTTGTTGTACATCGCCCGTGAAGCCAAAGCGGGCGGCGTAAGCTCGAGCGGGAATCATCACCTTGCCGAGGTGGACCATGTCTTGGCTGTCGGAAATCGCTTCCCACAAAGGTTTATCGGCAGGCAAAGCATCGCGCGTTTGATCCACGTACGCAATTTTTACTGTATCCCCCAACGTCAGGGTACCGCGGTCGGGTTTTTCTAAACCCGTGATCATTCTAAATAACGTCGTTTTACCAACGCCGTTTGGACCGACCACGCCAACAATACCTCCGGCAGGGAGCGAGAAACTCACATCCTCCATCAGAATCCGGTCGCCAAAACTTTTCATCAAACCACGAGCTTCAATCACGGAACCGCCGAGGCGGGGGCCAGGGGGAATCCAAATTTCCACGGACTTCTCTTGCTGACCTTGGTCTTGCGACAACATCTGTTCGTAGGCTCGTAAACGGGCTTTATTCTTAGCCATCCGGGCTTTGGGCGAGGCATTCGCCCATTCACGTTCACGCTCCATCGAACGTTGACGCGCCACGGCCTGTTTCTCCTCAGCGTCGAGGCGTCGTTGCTTTTGCTCCAACCAAGAAGAATAATTTCCCTTCCACGGAATCCCGCGGCCCCGATCGAGTTCTAAAATCCAGCCCGCGACGTTATCTAAAAAGTATCGATCGTGCGTGATGGCGATGACGGTTCCTTTATAATTCTGTAAGTGACGCTCCAACCAGCCCACCGTGTCAGCGTCCAAGTGATTGGTCGGTTCGTCCAAAAGTAAAATATCTGGCTCCATCAAGAGCAGTCGGCACATCGCCACGCGGCGCTTTTCCCCACCGGATAGTTTCGCAACCAGGGCATCGCCAGGGGGACAACGCAAGGCCTCCATCGCCATTTCAATCCGCGCGTCTAAATCCCAGCCACCCCGCGTGTCCAAAATCGTTTGAATTTCCGCCTGACGGGCCAAAATCTTCTCCTGCTCCTTGGGGTCATCCGTGGCCGACACCTGAACAAAGGTATCATCATACTCCTCGAGCAGCGCCTTCATCCCAGCGGCCGCTTGCATAACACAGTCTTGCACCGTGAGATGCTCATCTAATTGAGGCTCTTGGGCCAAATAACCCAAGGTAAAACCCGGCACTTGGCTAATGGAACCGTCGAATTCCTTGTCCTCCCCCGCCATGATTTTCAGCAAAGTGGACTTACCCGAGCCATTTAGACCGAGGACCCCGATCTTAGCCCCATAAAAGTATGACAGGGAAATATCGCGGAAAACCGGTTTCTTTTCAAAAAACTTGGTTACCCCCGTCATCGTAAAAATCACCTTGTCGTCAGCCATAGGCACAGGGTTTGCAAAGTAACCAAAGGGGGCAAGCGGAACCCGACCAATCCGCCTTTTACGGTTCTTGACAACCCCCCCGGGGGTTAGGCTAAGTTCGATGCAGTCACCTTTCATTAGGTGGGTCCCGTCGGACCCGCCTTTTTTGTCCCTAAATCACTTTAACCGCCTAACCGCACCTAACCCATGAGCGTCGACATCAAACCCTACCTCCAATACCTCGAAAAAGAGAAACACATCCCGAAGAAGGACGCCTGCGAGCTCATCGCTGAGGCTATTAAGTCCTCCGTCGAGAAGTCCGTATTGTCGGGTCAAGAAATCGACGTCATCGCTGACCCCGAGAAAGGTAAGCTCGAGGCCTACGTTATCCTGCAGATCACCGATGCCATCTCCGACCCCAACCGCGAAATCCACCTGGTAGACGCCAAAGCGATCGACCCCGCGGCCGTTGTCGGCGGTATACTCCGCAAGCCCATCGACGTTTCCGACCTCGGTCGTATCGCCGCGAAGACCACGCAACAGCTTTTAAATCAACGCTTCCGGAAGATCGAAAAGGACCAAGTTTTCCAAGAGTATAAGAATAAAGTGGGCGATATCGTTACGGGCACGGTGCGTCGCACCGAGCGCGGGAATGTCGTCATCGAGCTCGGCACCGCCGAAGCTGTGTTGACGCACAAAGAAAAATCCCACGGCGAAGAATTCCGCACCGGCGACCGCATTCGCTGTCTCTTACTCGAAATCCGCGATGATCCACAACGTGGCCGGGAGTTCGTACTCTCGCGCGCTCACCCCAATTTCGTACGCCGCTTACTAGAATTAGAAGTCGCCGAAATCGCAGACAAGACCGTTACCATCGCCGCGATGGCCCGCGACCCAGGTTACCGCACCAAAGTGGCGGTCGACTCGCGCGATCCCAAGGTTGACCCAGTAGGCGCTTGCGTCGGTGCCCGTGGTGCCCGCGTGCGTAACATCGTCAAAGAACTCGGCGGCGAGAAGATTGATATTATCCGCTGGCACCCAGAGCCTTTAAAGCTCTTGGAAGAAGCCATCCGCCCAGCCAAGCCTCGCAATGTCCGCATCAACGAACGCGATCGTAGCATCGCCTTTGAAGTGGAAGAAGACGATATGCGCATCGCCATCGGCAGCAAAGGTCGCAACGCCCGCTTAACCTCGAAGTTAATGGGTTGGAACTTGAACATCGCGAAAGCGATCCACAGCGAACAAAGCTTTGAAGCCAAGGCTGGCGAAATCGCCGTCCGTTTGGCCGAGCAACTCGGCGTGGCTCCTGAAATCATTGCGAAGTTCGTGGGCCTGGGTATCTCTGGGTTAGACGCCTTTGAAGGCGCCACGGTCGAAAACTTCACGGAGAGCGGTATCCCCGTTGAAGAAGTCGAACTCGTCTTGGCCGCCGTCGCCAAAGCTCGCCACGCTTAATTGATTCCTCCCTTCGCCCACCCTGACACAACCGTATGACCGAGAAGAAGAAAAAACCTGAAGCCAACAAAAAAGCTGGGGCCACTCAGCGGTATAGTGACTTGGCCAAGGAACTCGGCATCGAGGTCAAAGACTTGCTGGCGTTGGCAGATCAATTCGTGGAGGCCTACCCAACCTTCAAAGATTTAGTTTACAGCAACGGCAAAAAGCCCACGGCTTCGAGTAACGTCAACAAACTCTACCGCGACGAGATTCTGGCTTTTGTGGCCGACAAACTGCCTAAGAAGGCAGTGGAACCAGAACCCGAGGTAGTTAAGCCCGTCGTCGTCGAGCCACCTAAACCCGCCGTTCCAGCACCAGCTCCGGTTGCCGTAGCTCCAGCGCCCGTAGTGCCGCCTGCAGCCGTCAAGCCCTCGACGCCTCCGCCCGTGACGATGCCTCCGCGTCCCACCACGGTTGCCGCCGCTCCCATCACTCCTGCGGCTCGTCCTCCTGCTACGCCACCCCTGCCTTCGCGTCCGCCCGTCGCCCCTGTGGCACCTCGTAATGAGTTACCGCCAGTAGTGGTCACGCCGACGCCTGCTCCAGTTCGTCCCGCAAACGTGCCCCCAGTAATCCGTCCGCCCAGCGCACCGATTATTAATCGCCCGACCGCTTCGACGAATCAAGCAACCCCTGGCAGTAAAGGCACGGTCACCATTCGTCCACCCATCGTGGTGCGCGACTTCGCGATCGCCCTGAATTTAAAGGCGTTCCAAGTGATTCGCAACCTGATGGAATTGAACAAGGTGGTCAGCGTGACTTCCGTGATTGAAGAAGCGGACGCACGCAAGGTCGCCGAAAAGCATGGTTATAATTTAGAAATCCGCCACCGCGGCGAAGGCGTACAACCAGTCAAGAAAGTGGTCGTCGCTTCCGAAGATGATCCAGCCTTGATGACCATCCGCCCGCCCGTCGTGTGCGTGTTGGGTCACGTTGACCACGGTAAAACCACCTTACTCGACTACTTCCGCAAATCGAATGTCGTCGCCGGTGAAGCTGGCGGCATCACGCAGCACATCGGTGCTTACACGGTCGCCTACCAAGGTGAAAAAGCGGAATACAAAGGCCGCCAAGTTACTTTCCTCGATACGCCTGGTCACGCGGCTTTCGCCAAGATGCGCGAGCGCGGAGCCAGCGTCACCGACATCGCCGTCCTCGTTGTGGCCGCGGATGACGGTTTCATGCCTCAAACGGAGGAAGCCCTGAAGTTCGCTCAAAAGCACGCCAGCGCGATTGTCGCGGCGGTAAATAAAGTGGACTCCAAAGGTGCTAACGTCGATCGCGTGAAGCAACAAATGCAACAACGCGGCATCACCCCTGAAGATTGGGGTGGCGAAGTAATCACCGCTCCCGTCTCCGCTTTAAAAGGCACGGGCATGAACGAGTTGCTGGAATCGATTTTATTACAGGCCGAAATCCTTGACTTAAAAGCCAATCCTAAGTGCCCAGCACAAGGGGTGGTCATTGAGTCGCAAATGGAAACGGGCCGTGGCCCCACGGCGACGGTGATTGTGCAAAAAGGCACCTTGAAAGCCGGCGACTCCTTTGTCTGCGGTGAAACGTGGTGCAAAGTGCGTGCCCTCATGGATGACCGCGGGCAACGCTTGCCTCAGGCAGCTCCTGGCACCCCTGCCCTCATTTTAGGTTGGGATGCGGTACCTGCTCCTGGTTCTAAGTTTAAGGTCGTTAAAAACGATCGCGAAGCCCGAGAATTGGCCGAAGAGGCTGCAGCCCTCGCTCGCAAGAAAGCCGAGAATCAACCCGTGGCTCCGGTCGCAGGAACTCGCCCTGGCATGTCCGACCTCGACCGCTTGATGGCGGCCTTAGAGAAAGACAAAGAAAAGATTCTGCGCGTCTTACTCAAAGCCGACGTGAACGGCACCCTCGAAGCCCTGCAAGGCTGCTTGGAAGATATTAAGTCTAATAAAGTTCGCTTAGAAATCGTTGGCGGCTCGGTTGGTCCGGTCACGCAAAGTGACGTGGCCCTCGCCGAAGCCACCAAAGCGACGATTGTGGCATTCGACACTAAACTGGAGAATGGCGTACAACCTCAACTCAAGCGCACGGGCATTCGCGTCATCACGCACGATATTATTTACGAACTCATCACCTTGGTGAAAGAAGCCATGGCGGAGTTGCTCGACCCCGAAATGCGCGAGAACAAACTCGGTGCAGCCGAAGTTCGCGCGGTCTTCCCCTTGGGCAAAGACCACAAGGTGGCAGGTTGCATGGTGACCGAAGGGTTGATCCGTCGGGCCACCAAAGCCCGCGTCGTACGCAACAACAAGGTCATTCACAATGGCCCAGTCGAAACGCTGCGTCGCTTCAAGGACGATGCCTCGGAAGTCAAAGCTGGCTTCGAATGCGGTATTAAACTCGGTGGTTACGACGAGTACCAACCTGGTGACGTGATCGAAGCCTTTGAAATCTTACAGATTCGCCCCTCACTCTAGACCGCATGTCGCAACGTCAACTTCGGGTCGCTGAACTAGTCCAACGCGAGATCTCGCTCGCTTTGCGTCAAAGTTGGACGACCGAGGCGGCCTTGATTACAATCACGCGGGCTAGCATCTCCCCCGATTTACGCCAAATGCGGATCGGCTACGCCGTGGCGGGTGATGCCAAAGCCAGTAAAGCAGCACGGGCTCTCTTGAAGAAAATCCGGGGCGAGTTGCGCACGACGGTCGGCCGGACGTTGCAGATGAAAAGTTCGCCCGAGTTAATTTTTACGCCCGATGATATCACGGGCGGGGTAGCCCGAGTGCAAGCAATGCTCGACGAGATGTCTCGCGAGGACAAAGCCAAGTCCAGCGAGAGTTAAACTGTCGGCTCGGTGATTTCTGGGAAATCACGCAAGGCTTCACGCAAAGCCTTCGCCCGACGAGCATCGCGTCCATTGCTATCCAACGCCTCGCCGGCCTTGGCTTGGATATGCGCGGGCTGACCTTCAATCATCAAGCGATCTACTTGAGCCCGGAGAACTTCAGGCAAGCAACCCAGGTCACACGCTAAGCGCAGGTGAGATAAAAGATTCATCGCTTCGGCGCTCGTAAGGAGTCGGGCGGAACGCAAGACCCCGAGCGAACGGGCTAGACGGTCGATAAACTTCTCCCCTTCGTCCAAAGCTAACTTGCGGCGGGCATTCCATTCCTGTTCGACGAGATTTTTAATCCACGTGCTCAGGTGATGTAGGATCGCCTCTTCAGACAAACCCAGTGTTTGCTGATTAGAAATTTGGAAAATATTACCAGCGGCTTCAGTGCCTTCACCCAGCCAACCACGCACGGCCAGCCCATCTTGGCTCAACGCCCGCGTCACTTTCTCCATATGTCCAGCCATGCATAAGCCAGGTAAATGGACCATGGCCGACGCGCGGAGACCCGTGCCCACATTGGTAGGACAAGCGGTTAAATAACCCAAGCGTTCATGAAAGGCGATTTTGAGGTAAGCCCCAATCGCATCATCCAATTGCTCCGCCAAATTCCACGTCCCCCGCAGGTGCCAACCGGGGCGCAATACTTGAACCCGCAAGTGATCCTCCTCGTTGATCATCACCGAGACGGTTTGATCACGGCTAATGACAGCCGCCCCAGACTTACCCGCGGCCAGCTCTTTGGAGACCAAATGCCGTTCCACCAGCACCGCACGCTCTAAGTCGGGCAAGTCACCCATGCGCAGGACGTGCCCTTTACGGAGACGCTGTAATTGATGCAAAGCGTCGACACAAAGGTCGGCGACTTCCTTGCGTTGCGGGGCTTTGGCCCAACCAGGAAAAGGCTGCCCATCCAAATTGCGGGCCAAACGAATCCGCGTGCTCAACACAATGGGCTGATGCTCTTCAGAAACTTCGCTGGTTAGAATTTCGTCAATGGACATGGGATTATTTGAGGCGGGCTTCGAGTTCTGTGATTTCATCCCGCAGACGAGCGGCGACCTCATAGTCCTCTTTCGCCACGGCCTTGGACATTTCTAAACGGGCGGCCTCTAAACGCTGTCTCCAGCGCTCCAAAGGCAAGAAACCCGGCGGGGTACGCCCCACGTGAACAGGCTGAAATTGCACCTTAGCCAGCAACAATTGCAGGCTATCGCCAAAGACCTCCCAGCAGCTCGCACAGCCTAAACGCCCCTTTTTGCGGAAATCCTGATCCGTAAAACCGCACTTGGGGCAAACCACCTTGGGCTCGGAATGCGGGGCCGCAAGGGCCTCAGCTAACTGGAAAATCGAAGGATCACTGGCACCCCCCTTTTGGGCACAGCTCTCGCAAAGGTGGACTTTGGTCACTTTTCCATGAATCACCTGTGAGAGGTGCACGGTGGCGACCTCCTTACAAAGCGAACATAGTGTCGGTTGTGACATTACCTAATAGAAAAAGAACAAAAACCCAATTGGCAAGGGGAAGCACGGAGCCGGGTTTGACTTACGGGCGTCGGGTCGCTTGATGGAAGCACGTCCGATGTCCCAACCGCCTCGCATCGTCATCACTGGCTTAGGCCTCACCGCCCCGAACGGTAATTCTCTAAAAGAATTCCGGGCCAACCTCCTTGCGGGTAAAGCCCGCATCGCCGAGATTGAGGTGCGCCATATGGGCCGTCAGCCCGCCGGAGTCTGCGACTTCGATGCCACCAAATGGCAAAAACGAAAAGAGATTCGCAATGGCACGCGTGCGGGGTCGATTTCCATTTACTGCGCCCGCGAAGCCTTAGCCGATGCCGGACTCGATTGGGAAAAAGTTAATAAAGCGCGCGTTGGCGTCTACCTCGGCATCACCGAGCATGGTAACGTCGAAACCGAAAATGAAATTTTTAATATTTCGCAGTTCGGCAACGACACGAAGTATTGGACCCACCATCATAATCCCCGCACCGTCGCCAATAACCCTGCAGGCGAAGTGACCATGAATATGGGGATTACCGGACCGCATTACACCATCGGGGCCGCGTGTGCCGCCGGTAATGCCGGCTTAATTCAAGCCGCCCAAATGCTCCAACTCGGCGAAGTCGACTTAGCTTTTGCGGGCGGTATTTCTGAATCCATCCACACCTTCGGGATTTTCGCAGGCTTTAAAAATCAAGGTGCCCTCGGGTCGCACACCGATCCTAACCAAGCCTCCCGTCCCTTTGACAAGAACCGCAACGGGATCGTGATCTCTGAAGGCGGCGCCATCTACGTCCTCGAACGTTTAGACGATGCCTTAGCCCGCGGGGCCAAGATTATCGCTGAGATTGCGGGCTGGTGTATTAACTCGGATGCTACCGACGCAGTACTCCCCAATCCCGAGCGCCAAACCCAGTGCGTCCAAATGGCATTAGAACGGGCCAAGTTACGCCCCCAGGACATCAACATCGTCTCCACCCACGCCACGGCCACAGCCCAAGGGGATATCCAAGAATGCATTGCCCTCCGGAACGTCTTCCAGCACTGCCCCCAGACTTATATCAATAATACAAAGAGCTTCATTGGGCACTGCATGGGAGCGGCAGGAGCCCTTGAATTAGCGGGTAATTTGCCCTCTTTTGAGGATAATTGGGTCCACCCGACCATCAATATCAGTGAATTAGACCCCGAATGCGCCCTGCCGGGCCTAGTGGTCAATCAGCCCCAACAAGTCCCCGAAGTAAAAACCATCTTAAACAACTCCTTCGGCATGTTGGGCATCAATTCCGCCTTAATTGTAAAGAAATATGAGGTTGCGTGACGGGGTTTGAATGTTTGAAACGAACCCTAGCTAATATGACCAAGAACGACATCAAGCAGGTGGTCCTCGATATCATCGCTGACATCGCCCCCGATGAGGACCTCTCCGCCGTTAAGCCGGAAGTACGCCTTCGCGACCAACTCTCGTTAGATTCGATGGATTTCCTCGATATTGTAATGGAGTTACGCAAGAAGCATGGCATCGAGGTCCCTGAAGCTGACTACGTGCAATTGGCCTCCTTGGATTCTTGTGCCGAGTACTTGTTGCCCAAGTTCCTCGCTAAACAAGGTAAGTAAGCCTGCTAGTTAGGGGGGAGTTTCTGGATTTGCCGACCTTCCAGATTTACCTACCATCATTCTACAACACTCCCCGTGCGTAGAATCCTCCCCCTACTCTTTTTGTGCTGCTGCGTAGTACTCTCAGCGGAAACGGTGCAGTTACGTAAAAACGGTAACATCGTCTCTTTTGAATACATCACCCAGGATGAGGACACCATCACGGTGCAGATCCCAGGCAAAGATGCCGTGTTCACCTACAAATGGGACGACTTAGACCAAGATTGGATTAAGAAAAATAATCCTAAAGTTTGGGCCGAGCGGGAATTGTTAACTAAAGCCGACGACAAAAAAATGGATAAGCCGAAAGCGGATGAAGTGGATCCGTTTGCCAAAGAAGTCGCCCCCGAGGATACGAAAACCATCCTGCGAAACCTTTCGATTGCAGTGCAAGATGGCCTGCGCGGCATGCCCATCGTTAACATCGAAGCCACCTGCAAAGAATTTGAGGGCGTAGACGAAACCAGTTTCTGGAAAGGCTACGAAGACTTAAAGAAAGCGAGCAAAGGTCCCTTGGCCTTAGGCAAAGAAAAAGAGGCGGCGCTGTTGGTCGATAAAACCCCCGAAAAACCTGAAAAAACGGACACTCCCGTGGCGAAGCAACCCAAGCCCACCAACACCAATAAAGGGAAAGCCAATAAGGAGAATAAGACTAACGGCACGACCCAACGAAACCCCGAAAACGTAGCCCACGAAACCGACGCCAAAAAAGACTTCGATGCCGATGTCCGTCCCTTCACCCTCTTGGGCTACCTTCGCAGTTTTGCCGATGGCAGTCCGAAGAGTAAAATGACTTGGATTATGTTCCGGCGTTCCACGGAAGACCGCAAGAACGTCGTCGCCCTGCTGCGTAAATACGAAACGATGTCCGGGGAGTTGGCCGAGAAGACCGCCGATCGTAACACCAAAACCGACGCCTTAGTGTTGAAGAAGACTTTTGGGGCTGCCGCCGATACGCTGGAGAAAGTCACGCGCGATATCACCACGCTGACCATCGACCCTCGGTTGCAACAGGACTGCGGTGCGGTTTTGGCTAAAATCCAACCGTTGTTAAAATAAAACAGCCACCTTCACCAATCACCTCCGCTTAAACAGAGGGATTGGTAGGAAAGTGGTGGAGCCTATCGGGCTTGAACCGACGACCTCTTGCATGCCATGCAAGCGCTCTACCAACTGAGCTAAGGCCCCAAAAACGAGAACCTTGAACAAAGGTTGCCCTGGGGCCACGGTCAACGTTTTTTTGCCATTCCCCCGAAGTCTCGCGTTGCCATTGGAGCCACCACCCCTTGCTTAAATAGCAGTGGAAGAGCCTCCTGCACAGCCCGAAGCAACGCCCCCACCCGTTAGGGGCGGAATTCGTATTGAAAAAGACTTTATCGAGACCTTGCCGGTCGGCGAATGGACTGGCCCTAAAGATGTCATCGAAACGATGAAGGATGCCCAACGTGCCATTGAGCAATTGGCCCAGGAACGCGTCTTAGGCTTCGATACCGAAACGAAGCCTTCGCACACCGCCGGCGAGTATAACCTGCCTTCCATCCTGCAACTCGCCAGCGAGCATCATATTTTTATTTTCCGCTTGGATCAGTGTGGCGGGATTCCCCTCGCCTTCCCGGTACTCTGCAACGCCCGCCAAGCCAAAGTGGGCGTGGCGGTACGTGATGACGTCAAAAACCTGCGTGCGCGGGCCCCGTTTGATGCCGCCGGGTTTATCGACATCTCCGACTTTACGCGTAAAGCGGGCGTTGAAAATACCGGCCTTCGCGCCCTCGCCGCCCATTACCTTGGGCTGCAAATGAAAAAATCGAAGAAGGTACAGTGCTCCAATTGGGCCCGCCCCCTCGACGATAAGCAAATTGCCTACGCCGCCAACGACGCCTGGTTCAGTCGCCAACTTTTTCTCGAGTTAGAAAAACGCGGCATCATCCCACCCTTCGCTTAAGCACGGCAGAGGTGTGGCTACGGAGGTCGAGTCAGTCACTGCTGCTTAGTTCATGGATTTTTCGTTCTCTATTCTGCTAGCCCTTTTCCTCGCCGCGATATCGGCGAGCTTCATCGATTCGATTGCAGGAGGCGGTGGACTGATTTCACTCCCCATGCTACTTTGGGCAGGATTGCCCCCGACCTTGGCGATTGGAACGAACAAAGCCCAAAGTTCCTTTGGTACCAGCATGGCGGTTTGGCGCTACCACCGCGCGGGGCTCATTGAATGGTCCGCCCTTAAATGGGCCATTCCGATGACCTTTGGAGCCGCCCTAATGGGGTCGTGGACGCTTACACTGATCAGTTCACAGCAACTGCGCCTGCTCCTGCCGTGGTGTCTTTTAGCCGTCGCTGGCTACGTCCTAGTCAGTCCTCGACTCGGCACCGACCCCAAGCCGGCACGCCTTAACCCTCTGCTTTTCACCTTGGTCTTTAGTCTACTCTTAGGTTTCTACGACGGCTTCTTCGGACCGGGGACAGGAGCCTTCTGGACCTTAGCCTTAGTCAGTTTGGCCGGCTATGCTCTGCCCGAAGCCACCGCCTACACGAAAGTCGTGAACCTCACGAGCAACGTCGCCTCGCTTTTAATTTTCACAATCAAAGGTCAGGTGCTACTTTTCCCCATCGCGGCGGTCATGATCGCGGGGCAACTCATCGGCGCGTACCTCGGTGCGAACTTAGCAATTCGGCATGGAGCCAAATTCATCCGCCTCGTCTTCCTCGGCGTTGTCTTTGCCCTGATTATTCGGCTTCTGTTAACCCAGCCAAACTAACGACGCTTACTTCAACGCTTCTTTAATCGCCGCCTGGAGTTCAGGAGCATCGGGCTCGACCGAAGAATCGAAGCGAGCCAATAACTTACCGTCGCGACTGATTAAAAACTTATTGAAGTTCCAAGTCACTGGGCCGGCATGGCCACATTCCTTGCCGGTTAAATGAACAAACAAGGGGTGGGCTTGCGGACCCTGAACGGTAATTTTACTGTAGAGCGGAAAGGTCACCGCAAAGCGTGCCGTGCAGAACTTCTTGATCTCGGCTTCGCTCCCTGGTTCCTGCCCCCCGAAGTCATTACAAGGAAACCCCGCAACGACTAAGCCTTGGCCTTGGTATTTTTTATAAAGTGACTCCAAGCCAGCGTACTGTGCCGTGTAGCCACATTCACTCGCCACGTTAACCACGAGAATCGCTTTGCCCTTCGTGGCCGCCAAAGTACTGGCCTGGCCCTCAATGGTTTTAACAGGTACGGTGAGGAGGTTGGGGGCTTCAGCCGCAGCGAGGGAGCTCATAAAGAAAGTCGTTAGAATAAGAAAGCCGGAGCGGAGGAGGGAGTTCATAAATATTTACGATATTCCATGTAAATCATGCAAAGGATGGTAAGAATAATCGCGCCAAAAATAAACAGTAAGGCCGAATCAATGGTGTTATTAATGCCATCTTTAATCGTACCCTTCCGATAAACTTTCTGGGCCCGCTTAAAGAGTCCGTACACCCCCAGAATGCCGGCGATAAAAATAATCCCGAAGAAAATCCGGTCACCCATGGTAAAAAAAGAATCCATAAGTCAGGCTCACTTAAGCAAGCCCCTCCCGCCCTGCCACGCCAACACTAGCCAGCCGACGAGCAGTAAAATACCACCCAGCGGTGTAACCATGCCGAGCCAACGCGGTGCTCCCAAGGCTAACGCGTAAAGTGTCCCACTAAAAATCACACTACCTGGCACCCAATAACTCGCGGGACACTGCCAACGGGCCACGGAAGGAAGTGGCACCGCCGCCAAGACCACGGCGTGGATGAGTAAATAATGGGTCGCGGTTTGCCACCAAGTAAGCCCTTCGGGCAGCAAATCTAATTGGGCCTTTAAACCATGCGCCCCGAAGGCCCCTAGGGCGATAGCGATCGCCCCAAAGATGCCTGCGGTCAAATGGCGCGGGCTCATACCTTAAGCACCCGTGTCAGCACCCGTCTTCTTTTGCGTAAATACCAAGCCCTTCTCACCAACCGAAACGATGACCGGCTCTTCCTTGTTAAACTCGGCACGCAAAATCGACTCAGCTAAAGGATCTTCGAGTAAACGCTCCACCGCGCGACGTAGCGGGCGGGCGCCATACTTTTCGTCCCAACCATTTTCGACGAGGTAGCCACGAGCGGCTTCGTTGACGACGAGTTTAACCCCGAGGTCGAGCAAACGCTTGGCCACCTTGGCGACTTCAATGTCGACAATTTGGTGCATGTGCTCCTTCGCAAGTTGTTGGAAGATCACAATGTCGGTCAAACGATTCAAGAACTCCGGCTTAAAGGCCCGCTTGGTTTCATCCATGATGCGTTCCTTCAGCTTTTCGTAATCGCGCGTCGAACTGACACCGACATCAAAGCCGAGCGAGTTGTTACGTTGCAAGACATCGGCCCCGACATTCGAAGTCATGATAATAATCGTATTACGGAAATCGACCACGCGGCCGAGCGAATCCGTCAGGCGCCCATCTTCCAAGGCTTGTAAGAGCAATTGGATGACGTCGGGGTGAGCCTTTTCGATTTCATCGAACAAGACGACCGAGTATGGTTTGCGACGCACCGCCTCGGTTAGCTGACCCCCTTCGTCGTGGCCGACGTAACCAGGAGGCGAGCCAATCAGGCGCGACACGTTAAACTTCTCCATGTACTCAGACATGTCGATTTGGATGACGGCATCTTTCTCGCCGAACATACGTTCCGCCAAAGAGCGGGCCAGTAACGTCTTACCCACGCCCGTGGGGCCGAGGAATAAGAACGAACCAATGGGACGGCGAGGATCCTTCAGGTCCGCACGCGAACGACGCAGTGCCCGGGCAATCACTTCGCAAGCACGCTCTTGGCCGATGACGGCGGCTTGCAGGTCCTTCTCGAGGTCGAGCAACTTCTGGGTCTCTTTCTTCTCGAGACGAGACAGCGGCACGCCCGTCCAATCCGCCACAATGTGCAGGATTTCCTCTTCATCGACCACGATGCGCTTCTCATCACGCTTCTTGCGCCATTCTTCTAAAAGCTTTTCGCGCTTCGCACGAAGTTTCTTCTCCTGGTCGCGCAGGTTAGCCGCTTCTTCAAACTTTTGGTGACGCGAGGCTTCTTCCTTTTGCAACACCACCGCATCGATAGCCTCTTGGGCTTGCTCAATTTCGGGAGGCAAGTTCAAGGCCCGAATCCGAGCCCGAGCGCCCGCTTCGTCCATGACGTCAATGGCCTTATCAGGCAGGTGACGAGATGTGATATAGCGGTGCGAGAAACGCACGGCCGCTTCAATCGCCGCGTCCGTGTATTCACACTTGTGGTGCTCTTCATATTTATGACGAATCCCGCGCAGAATTAAAATCGCATCTTCGGGCGAAGGATCATCCACCTTCACGGACTGGAAGCGACGCTCCAAGGCGGCATCTTTTTCGATGTGCTTACGGAACTCCGCCAACGTCGTGGCACCCACGCACTGAATTTCGCCACGCGACAAGGCGGGCTTTAAAATATTGGAAGCATCCATGGCCCCTTCAGCAGCACCTGCCCCGACAATGGTGTGCATTTCATCAATGAAGAGGATGACATTCTTCGCACGTTTAATCTCATCCATGATACCTTTGATGCGCTCTTCGAATTGGCCGCGATACTTCGTACCTGCGACCATCAACGCTAAATCCAGCGTGATCACTTTCCGATCCAACAAGATCTCGGGGACCACGCCCGAAGCGATTTCTTGAGCTAAGCCTTCTACAATGGCGGTCTTACCCACGCCCGCTTCGCCGATTAAAACCGGATTGTTCTTCGTACGGCGGCACAAAATTTGCACCACGCGACGAATTTCTTCCTTACGGCCAATCACGGGGTCTAACTCGCCTGCACGAGCCAGTTCCGTTAAATCACGACCAAAGGTCTTTAAAAGCGAAAGACGCTCACCGCGACCAGGACGACCGCCCTCTTCCGAGGAACGACGGCTCGACGAAGGAGGCTCATCACTGGGAGCATCCTCGCCTGAAGCAGGCGGTTCCTCGCCAGACTTAGCTTCAGGCTCATTGGAAGCATTCGGCTCGATATCCGCCAAAATCTCTTTGCGGCAGCGCTCTAAATCCACGTCTAAAGACAACAGCACGCGGGCCGCCACGCCCTCGCCTTCCTTCAGTAAACCTAAGAGAATGTGTTCCGTACCGACGTAAGCATGCCCCAAGGCCCGAGCCTCGGTCATCGCATGCGTCATCACCTTGTGCACGCGTGGCGTCAGCGGAATCTGTTCGGGTTGCTTCGCTTCCTCAGGACCAGGGCCCACTTGTTTTTCCACGGCGGCGCGGACAGTTTTAAGGTCCAAGCCCATGCGACCCAAAACGTTGACCGCCACACCTTCGCCGAGTTTGATCAACCCAAGCAAGATGTGCTCAGTCCCCACGTAGTTGTGGTTAAAGCGACGAGCTTCGGCACGAGCGAGTTCAACCACGCGACGTGCACGAGGTGTAAAATTATTGTTTTTATCTTTGTCCATAAAGTGGGCAGAATCGAAGTAAGAACGATGTAGCAGGTACTATGCCTTAATCAGGTAGGGGTTCAAGTGCGAGCGACGGATTAACGAAAACCGCCTTTTGATTTTGCCAGAATATGCCGAGACGTGTTCAATAAGCCCTTCATCATGGCTCAAACCCTACAAGACGCTGGCAAAGCCCTCAAAAGCCTCGTGGAAAGGCTTAAAGGACAAAAGGTTGCCGTCTTAGGGCATATGCGGCCGGACGGGGACTGTATCGGCTCCCAGGTGGCTTTAGCCCGCATTTTGCAGGCTTCGGGCATCGACGCCCTATGCATTAACCGCGACCGCGTCCCGCCTAACCTGACCCCCTACGCCGAGGGGGTGACCTTCCTTCAGGGGGAAAACTACCAGGCGGACGGCCGAGTCGCTATCACCGTCGACTGTGCCGATGCGTCACGAGTTGGGACAGAGGTGCTCAGTAAGTTCCCCGCTGGTGTCCTGGCCAACATCGATCACCACGCCTCCAACCCTGATTACGCCCAAGTCAATATCGTGGTCCGCGAAGCGGCGGCGACGTGTCATATCTTGGCGGCTGCCGCCCTACAGGAGCAACTGCCCATCGACACGCTGACGGCTAAAAATTTACACTTAGGGATTCTCACGGACACGGGACGTTTTTGCTACAGTAGCACCACCCCCGAAGTTTTTGAAATCGTCGCGCAACTGATTCGCAAAGGGGCCAGCCCCGTCGAAGCCAATTTCCACGTCTTCGAGCAAGAGAGCCGCGGCAAGCTCGCCCTGACCCAGCGATTCTTGAGCACCATTCGCTTCCACGAAAACGGGAAAATTTGTTCGGGGGAAATCACGCAAGCCGACTACCAAGCGACCCATACCACCAAAGAAGATAAAGAAGGCTTGGTCGAGTTTCCCCGCTCAATTGCGGGCGTTGATTTGGCGGTATTGTTCGAAGAAAGCCATGACGGGATTCGCGGTAGCCTACGGGGCCGCAACCCCAAACTACGCCTCGATTTACTCGCAGGTAAACTCAACGGCGGGGGCCACGTCCTCGCCGCGGGCTTCAATATGCTCGGTTGCAAACTCCACACCGATCGCGACCGCATTCTGAATATCATCGCCCAACATTACCGCGAACACCTTGCCGAATGAGTGCTTTAAACGCCGAACCTGAGGGAATCTTATTAGTAGATAAGCCCCAAGGTTTAACTTCACATGACGTCGTAGACCGCATTCGTCGGCTCTACCAAACTCGTCGCGTCGGCCATGCTGGTACGCTCGATCCTATGGCTACAGGCCTGCTGATTCTCTTGGTGGGCAAAGCCACCAAAGCTTCGCAATACCTGATGTCACAGGAGAAAACCTACTCAGGAGAAGCTACCTTAGGGATGACGACAGATTCACAAGATGCCGATGGCGCAATGGTCGAAACCCGTCCAGTCCCTGACTTAACGGCCGAAGCGATTCAGGCGGCGATGAAAACGATGCTGGGCGATCAATACCAAACGCCACCGATGCACTCAGCCCGCAAAGTGGGGGGCAAAAAACTCTACGAACTCGCCCGGCAAGGCATCGAAATCGCACGCGAGCCTCGTTTTATCCGCGTGGAGTCCTTTAAATTATTGGAGTGGAATGCACCCAAAGTGACCTTCGACGTGCATTGCACTAAGGGTACCTACGTGCGCACCTTGGCCTATGACCTAGGCGAGAAACTCGGTTGCGGTGCACACCTCTCGGCCCTACGACGCACCAGCTCTGGCACCCTAAAACTAGATCACGCTATGTCGCTGGAAAAACTCGGTAGCCTGTCCCCGGATGAATTAGTCGCCCGCCTCATCCCGGTGCACCAAGCCGTCCCCAGCATCGCTCTCGGATGACCGCTCCGCTCCACCTCGCTATTGGTGCCTTTGACGGGATTCACCTCGGACATCGGGCCGTACTCCACTCCGCACGTCAAGCAGCACGAACGCACGGCGGACTGGTCGGTGTGCTCACTTACGAACCACACCCGAGCAAAGTTTTAAGACCTCAGGCCGCGGTACCGATGATTTTTGGCCAAGCCCAAAAAACCGATCGCTTAACAGAAGCCGGCGCCCAGTGGATTCATTACGAGCCCTTCACCCCGGATCACGCCGCCATGCCGGCAGCGGCTTTCCCGGCTTGGCTGAAACAAAAATTTCCGACGCTCCAAACGATTCACGTCGGCGATAATTTTCGCTACGGACATCAGCGTGCGGGGGATGGACAAAGTTTGCTGCAGAACAGCCAGGCCCTCGGCCTGACCGTTCGTTTAGTGGACGCCGTGCAACTCGGACAAGAAACCGTCAGCAGTTCCCGGATTCGCCAAGCACTTAGCCAAGGCGAGTTAGCCTTAGCGAACCAGATGCTCCTGCGACCTTACGAAGCCGAAGGCGTCATCGGCCCTGGACGACAACTCGGCCGCACGATTGGCTTTCCGACCATTAACCTAACTTGGCAACCTGAACTGCAACCCGCCTTAGGCGTGTACGCCGTAGAGGTCATTCACCAAGGCACTGCCCTCCCCGCCGTGGCCAACTTCGGGCAACGCCCCACGGTCGAAAATGGTCCCGTGGCCCCGCTCTTAGAGGCCCATATTTTACGCGGCACCGCCCCGACAACGGGCGATCGCATCCGCGTCCGGTGGTTAAATTATTTAAGAAGCGAACAGAAATTCCCCAACCTTGCGGCGTTACAGGCCCAAATCGCTATCGATACCGTGCAAGCGAAAGAGTGCTTAGGACTGACGGGGGATGTAGTGACGCGTTAAACGCTTTCGGCAAATTTTTTGATAATCCCGCCGAACGATCCGTTCGAAAAAAAGACCACGCAGCGGGGCTGCGTGGCTTGGCGCGTGCGTTCCAACAGAGTCGATAAGAGAGCCTCGTTGGAACTAGGCGCAAAACCTAAGCGTCCGGCTTGCGTGAGAGCCGCGGCCACGCCGTCACTATCAAAACGCGCTTCCCCTAATTTATCACCACGGTGGGGGGGCGAGAGGAAAACTTCGTCGGCCAATTGCAACGCCGCTTGAAACGCATCTTGCATTACCTTACGTGCGGCTGTGTTGCTGCGTGGCTCAAAACAAGCCACCAACGTGTGTTGGGGGTAACGGGCCCGCAAAGATTCCAGCGTTAACTGCAAAGCTGTCGGGTGATGACCAAAATCCTCAATCACCACTAACTGAGGACGTGACACTAAAACTTGTTGGCGACGTTGCACCCCACGAAACTCAGCCAAGGGCGCGAGGGACAACTTCGTGGGATCTTGGGCGTCGATTAATAAGCCCGCCGAGACGGCGGCCATGGCGGCATTGCGGGCATTGAAGATGCCAGGCAAAGACCACGAAACCTTTCCCCAAAACCGTCCACGCCAAGACAACGTAAAGGAAGCCCCTTCGGGAGTTTCTTTAAAATCCTGAATCATCGCATCGTTCCCAGGCACCACGCCCACGCGGCAAATCGGGGCCCATGTCACGCCGGTTAACAAAGAGGCCACATTCGCATCATCGCCATTGGCCACCACCGCTCCATTGGAGGGCACAATCCGCAGTACGTGCGAGAAGGTGCGCAAGACATCCGTCAGGTCGCGAAAAATATCCGCGTGATCGAATTCACAATTATTAATGGCTAAAACGTGAGGCAAATACTGGATAAACTTACTACGCTTATCGAAGAAAGCCGTATCGTATTCATCGCCCTCAATCACAAAGGGACCACCCTTTTGGCCCGCGAACGAGGCTTCGGGTAAATCACGTGGCACCCCACCCACCAACCAGCCAGGATTAAGACCTTGAGCTCGGAGCAAATAGGCCGCCAAGCAAGTGGTCGTGGTTTTGCCGTGAGTGCCGGCGACAACAATATTGCGTCGCTGGTTGAGTAACTGCGTCCGCAATAATTCTGGCAAAGAAACGTACGCCTGCGAGGGATTGCACAGCAGCCATTCCACCTCCGGATGACCGCGCGAAGCAATATTACCAACCACGACTAAATCAGGTTTTAATTTCGCCAAGCGCTCAGCTGACCATCCTTCCAAAATCTCAATGCCTGCTTGACGCAAGTAGTCGGACATCGGCGGGTAGATACCCGTATCAGCACCTAAAACTTCATGACCCATCGAACGAAGGAGCAATGCCACATTGCCCATCGCCGTACCGCAGATGCCGAGGAAATAAATCCGCATACCGGCATAAAAGACATCTCGGTCCCGAGGGCGAGCAAGACCGTTGAGCAAGCGGGCACAAAAAAGGACGCCCCGGGGGCGTCCTGAAGACGAACGATACGTCTCGGCTTAAGCAACCTTACCTAAATCCCCCAAATCCGTAGAATGGGGATGGTTCCGTTTTTCTTTATCGAGGCGATGGCGGCGACGTAATTGGCGGTCCACCTTATCCACCAGAAAATCGAGCGACTTATAAAGGTCGTTCGACTCCTCTCGCACCACGATATCAGGCCCAGGGAGCTCTAACCTGATTTGAGCGGCAAACTCTCGGCTGTGATCACGACTGCGACCATGGACGAGTTCGACGTGCGCGCGGACAATCCGCGAGTTGTGGCGAAAAAGTTTTTCAACCTTTTCGCACACGATGGCTTTCATGGCATCGGTCAGGTCCATATGGACCCCCGTGATGACTAACGGAACGTTGCTCATTATGTTTTTAGTGTTCTGATGAATGGCGAAAGCACTCCCGACCATGTCGCGTACCACTTCCATTAATGAATTCTTCAAGAGTTTTTCTTGCATCATCATCACGGGAGCTTCTTCAGGCATAGGTCGCGAAATTCTCTCGCGCATAGAGAATTCTGGCACCACCGCGCAGGTTTTCAACCTCTCTCGTACCGCCCCAACCGGCCTGACGAATACCCTCAAGTTTACTCATCTTACCTGTGATCTCTCTCAAGCGACTGATTTAGAGAAGGTTGTCGGTGAATTACAAAAACTAATGCCCCGTGAAGGGCGTATGCTATTGGTTAATAATAGCGGCTTTGGGTCTTACGGCGAATTTCCGGCTCCAGATTTGAGCCACAATTTGAAGATGATGGACGTCAATGTGCGCGCCGTCGTCCACCTCACGACTTTACTGTGGGATGAACTAAAGCGCCGCGGCGGACAGGTCGCGACGGTCGCGTCTCTAGCGGGCTTCCAGCCCACTCCACTCATGACGGTTTATGCTGCCACCAAAGCCTTTGTCTTGCATTGGAGCGTCGCCTTGGACGCTGAAGGACGAGCTCATGGGGTACGCTGTGTGGCGATTTGCCCGGGCCCGGTCTCTACTAACTTTTGGCGAGCAGCAGGACTCAAAGCCCCCACCGGCCTAGGAGGTCAAACCTCAGCGGAGTGCGTGGATGAATCCCTTTGGGGCATGGTGCGCTCTCGCCCCATTGTCATCACAGGCTGGAAAAATCGCTTGCTCGCCTTCTGGTCAGCGCGTCTGCCCAAAAGTTGGACGGCAGCGGTTGGCTACAAAGTTATCCAGAAGCTTCGAATTCAACCCAAGGCCTAAGCCTTATTGGCCGGTACCATCCAAAAGCTCTTTGGCGTGAGCTCGAGCCACCTTGCTCGTACGATCACCTAACATCCGGGCTAATTCTAACTCCCGCTGTGAACGCTGAGAATGGACTTCGTTGATTTCAACCGTCGTTGAGCGGTCGTTCTGTGTCTTGCTAACCACAAAATGGGCATGTCCCAAGGCTGCGACTTGAGGCAAGTGGGTGACGCAGAAAACTTGGTGGCCCTTGCCTAAGGCGGCTAATTCGCGACCCACTTGAGCTCCGATTTCGCCCCCGACATTGGCATCGACTTCATCAAACACCAAAACGGGCGTGGCATCGACCGCAGCCAATACCGTCTTGAGAGCCAACATCACGCGAGCGGCCTCACCACTAGAAGCGATTTGATCCAACGGGAGTAGGTCTTGCCCCGCATTAGCGCAAAAGAGAAACCGGACCGCGTCGGCCCCCAAAGGTCCTAAATTTGCGGCGGTAACTTCGATTTTTAAATCTGCCTTTTTAAAGCCCAGCGAGCCGAGCATCTTACGAGCAGCCCCGGCTAATTTATCGGCAGCTTTTTCACGCTGCAGATGAATCTTGGCCGCTTGCTGGTGCAAATCTTTCTCCAACTTCGCCACGGCGAGTTTTAATTTTTCGACGCGCACTTCAACATCGCCCTGAGACTCCAAACGCTGCTCCCACGCTTGCTTCTTGGCACGAACTTGCGCCAAACCAGGTCCGTATTTACGGCGTAAATCTAACCAGAGGTTCATCTTTTCTTCTAACTCCTCCGCCGCAGCTTCATCCTGAGAAAGCGAACGAGCCAAACGGGCGTAGTCGGCTAGAATATCTTCCGCTTCTGCGGCCATCGCTTGTAAGCGATCGCGCAAACCTTCCGCTTCGGGATCAATCTTCGCCGTCTCATCCGCCGCTCGGAGTAATTTCGGAGCCAATTCACCCCACCCTTCAGCTCCCAAGCCTGCTTCAAGTTGGGCAATCCATTGAGCGAGAGCCTGCGCTTGTGAAATCCGGGTATGATCGCGCTCCAACTTCGCCAGAGCCTCTTCAGTTAAATCTAACTTCGACATTTTATCTAACTGCGTGCGCAAGAAGGTAGCTTCGTCTTCTGAAAGTTTTTCGCCCTGCGAAGCCTGCTCGATTTGCTGCTTCAGCTGCACGTATTCTTGCCAATGTTGACGGTAAATTTTGAGCGTAGCTCCCAAGCCAGCATGCAAATCCAACATCTCTAGTTGAGTCTCACTCCGCATCAATTTTTGGGGCTCACCAGGGCCATGAAAATCAATCCAGGCCTCGCCGACTCTTTGCAGCTGTTGCAACGTAGCCACGCTCCCGTTAATGGTGATGCGACCTGCCTTGGTGGCATGTACGCTACGTTTCAAGAGAAGCAGCCCCTCTTCACAGACGGGCAAATCCAGTTCCGCCAAAAGGGCATCCATTCTTTCGGGGGACGCCAATTCCATCTCCACCTCGACCACACACTCCTCGGCCCCTTTACGCACGATGGTTTTTGGGGCGCGATTTCCGGCCAAAAGAGACAAGGCTCCTAACAGCACAGACTTCCCGGCACCGGTCTCACCCGTAACCACCGTGAAACCAGGCCCTAAATCGAGTTCGGCTCGATCCATTAAGGCTAAATCACGGATGAGAAGACGGCGAATCATGCAGGCGGGCGCTGACCAAAGAGCATGGAGCCCACCCGGACGCATGTCGAACCTGCTTCCACGGCAAATTCTAAGTCTCCACTCATGCCCATCGATAATTCTGGCAGGGCTACCTGGAAACGCGTCGCCAAGTCGTCGCGACATTGACGCAAATTAGCAAAAGTCCGTTCGGCATCACCGGGATTATCCGACAAAGGGGCAACAGCCATGAGGCCATGAACTTTTAAGGCCGGACAGGCTAGGGCCGCCTCTAACAACCGCGGAGCCTCGGCTAAATCGCAGCCAAACTTAGCGGGATCGTCGCCGGAGTTCACCTGTAGCAAGACGCCTCGTTGCAAACCCAACTCTTGAGCCAAGCGCCCTAAACGCGTGGCGAGTTCGGGAGAATCCACGGATTGAATTACCTCAAATAACTGCAAGGCCTGCTTGGCTTTGTTAGACTGCAAATGACCAATCAACTCCCAACGAATGCCTGTAGGAGCTATCGGGCGCTTCATGGCGGCCTCCTGGACGCGGTTTTCGCCCACCGAAGTCAACCCGACCCGACTCGCAAACTCCACCGCCTCGACCGAATGCGTCTTGGTGACAGGCAAAATGCGCACCGATTCGGGCTGACGCTTAGCTTTCACACAAGCGTCGTGTAAACGCTTCTGTAAGATGGCGTAATTGGCTTTAAATTGGTCGAAAGTGACCATTGAAAGGAAAGGGATTGAGAAAACGGGTGGTGGCAAGTCCTAGTCGAAGCGATTTGCCGTAAAAGACTCTACCTAAGTTGGTTTACTAAAAACGGTAGCGGTGAGGCCGATAAGTAAAACTACACTTGAACCGGAAGTCTATAAGTTTTATTAATCCAACGATTTGCCATGCATATTGAGAACCTAAAAATCTTCCGCGACCTAGTCGACAACGAGAGCTTCTCGAAGGCAGCCAAGCTTAACACTATCACTCAATCGGCGGTTAGCCAGCAACTGCGCTCGATGGAGAAGCATTTTAATGTGCTCATCGTCGACCGCAGCCAAAAGCAATTCCGGCTCACCCGGGAAGGTCGTAGCTTATACGAAGCGGCCAAGGACATCTTAAATCGCTACGAACAAGTCGATAGCGAGATGCAAGAAATGCGTAAAGTGGTCAGCGGTAACGTGCATGTTTCCACGATTGTTTCGATTGGCCTCCACGAACTACCTCCTCACGTCAAAAGCTTCATGCAAGAGTTTCCACATGTGAATGTCCGTGTGGAATACCGTCGTTCTAATTTAGTTTATGAAGATGTGATTTCGAATGCCGTAGACTTTGGTTTAGTCGCTTTTCCTCAAAAGATGCGCCAAGTGGAAATCATTCCGCTCATGGAAGATCAACTCGTGGCCATCTGCGCTCCGAAGCATAAACTCGCAGGCAAAAAAGAAATCGATCTGGTCGACTTACAAGGCTGCAAGTTCATTGGCTTCGACCAAGACATCCCCACGCGCAAGGCGTTGGATCAATTCTTCCGTGAACAACGCATCGAGCTCGAGCCATCGATGGAATTCGATAACATCGAAACCCTCAAACGAGCCGTTGAAGTGGATGCGGGCGTCGCCCTCGTCCCCGAAGGCACGATTCGCCAAGAAATCGAACAAGGCACTTTAGTGATGCTCCGTTTACGCGACCGTCGGGTGGCACGTCCGTTAGCTATTTTACACCGCAAGGGACGCGTCCTCACGCCGGCCATGAAGCGCTTCATGGCTCACTTGATTAACCGTACGGGCCCCAAGTCTTAAACACGCAGGCGAGCCGTCCGAGCCGCAACGCTAAAGGCAGGCAGGGCTTGAGCAAACAACAAGCCTAGGCCGAGCCAAAGCAGGGCTTGAGCATTGGGACTTTGCAGAGCCTCACCCGCCACTCCCCACCACAACAAAGCGCCTAGGAACGGTTCCCAGGCTCGACGCAAGGTAGCCCGAGCTAAAGACCAAGTGCCCATCAGGGCGGCCATTAATCCGGCGGCCGTTGCATTGCTCAAGGCTCCTAAAGCGAACCGAGCGTAAAGAATAAAACCCAAGGCGACGACCCCACCCAGGATCATCGCGACATGGAGCCGTAAATGCGTGGAGAAAACCTTTAAACGCACTTGATGGGCATGCAGGTAATACAACGAAGCCGCCGACAACATGGCCAAAGTTAACGTCCAAATGTAAACCAACCCATTCACGGGAATCAGGTAATAATTAATCGCCCACTGGGCCAAAAAACACTTTGCCAAAGTCAGCGCCCAGATAGCCCCCAAACGCTCGGTCACCACCGCCTCCGAATAAGCCCGTTCAACCGACAAGGCTAATTCAGTTTCTTGAGCAACAGGAAGCGACGTGAGGGGTGCAGGCATGGCTAGTTAGACCATAACTTAAGACTTTTAATCGCGATGACAACTGCGGGCGGCACTTCGTTTTCCCAGCCCGGCGTATTATTTTTAATACGCTCAGCCAGCGTCCGCGGCTGACAAGCCAAGGCCTTTTCATCGGCTCCCGTAATCGGCACTAAGAACTTATTATTTAACAAGTGCTGAAAGAGTCCCGCCACCGCAGGGAGCATCTGGATATCGCTGGCCGTCACCACGGAATCCGCTTCGACATGACCGTAACTATCAGGGAAGCAGACCTTGCAAGCCACAGGATCGAGAATCAGACGGCGCAGTTGATCCCCGCGCATGGGGTAAACCATAATGCGAACCCCATCCTTAAACAACCGACCGCAGGCTTCAAGTACGCCGCCATCTAAGTGCGTGTAATACTCGGGGTTAAATAAATCGACGAGGTTGTTCATCCCAGCCACAAGCGTGATGGTGCCGGTGGTATGCATCCGGAAATAAGCAGGCAGACGATACCAGCCGCGGTGACGGGTCACCAAGAGCGGGTGTTGCATCGCCCCGACGAGGCGAATCCGGTCAATTAATTCGGACTCTGGATGCGGGTCCGAACCAATACACATCTCAAAAAGCGCGACGAAATCAGGTCCTGTTTGAGGCACACTACGCAAAGCACAGGCCAGCATGTCTTCGTTCACTAAGGAAACGGGGCGAAAACTACCGCGGGCAACCAAGACGGATTTCTTATAAAAATATTCGCTCGGAACTTGGGGCTGACCTTCAGGACCAAAAAGCACGGCGTCGGTTAAACCTAGGCGCACCAAACGCAAGGCGGTGGCTCGATTATCAAAAGAGCCAAAAGCTGGGCCGCGGAAATTAGCGAATTCCACTTCCACTCGACCCGCCCCGACATCGTCAACTAATGCCATCAAAAATTGGTCAACGCTCTCACGGTGATTCAAGGCGGCGTGAATGAGATTCACCCCCACAATCCCGAGGGCATCTTGCTGACGGCCGGCATCCTTATCCCAGAGGCGAAGGTGTAAAACGACTTCGCTTGGTTCTGCCAAAGGTTGATCTTGGAAGCGCATCCCAATCCAGGAGTGCCCTTGCCCTTTGCCATCATGGGGCGTCGTCGCCACCGTATCCGCAAAGGCAAAGAAGCGCGTTTGTGCTCCCCGGTCCGCCGCCAAACGGTCAACGAGCAGGCTAAATTCGTGGTCGAGCATTTTCTCTAAACGCTCCTGCGAAACGTAGCGTTTAGGGTGACCGTAAATCGCATCGCTCACGCGCATGTCGTAAGCCGAGATACTCTTGGCAACCGTACCTGAAGCCCCGCCTGCCTTAAAGAAGTGACGGACGACCTCTTGGCCGGCACCGATTTCCGCGAAAGCACCGTAGGCCGTACGATCTAAATTAATTGCCAAAGCTTTGCGAGAGGTAGCAGCTCCGGACTCTTGATTAGGCTCGGTCATTTAATAAATGAATAACCTCATTAAAGTGTAAAAACCAGCGGAAACAAATGACAAAAAAGCCTCTTTTAGTTGGCGAAATGACAACATCCCGCTAAAAATAGACAAAGTCCTCTACCCTACTCGCTCATCTTTAACGCCCATGAAAGAATTCTTTAAATCTGTACTCGCTTCTGCCCTCGGTGCCTTTGTCGCCGGCGTGCTGACGTGCTTCATTCTCATGGTCGTCCTGGTTGGATTGATTAGCTCTATCGGGAGTCCGACCGAAAATAATCCCGTGAGCGTCAAAGCCAATACGTTGCTGGTCATCGGCAATGGTCTCACGATTAACGATACGCCTGAAAACGGCACTCCCAGTTTAGGGTTACAACTCTTGGGTGGTCAGCGCGGGCCTACGGTCGATCTCTACCGTGCGCTCCAAGCCATCGATTTAGCGGCGACTGATAAAAATATCACGGGCATCTTAATCTCAGGAGAAATCGAAGCCGGCTTAGTCCAAAAAAGCGAATTACGCCGGGCCATCCTCGACTTCAAAAAATCTAAAAAGCCCGTGATTGGCTGGATTGAAAACGCCACTCAGGGCGAATACTATTTAGCGAGTGCTGCCGACAAGGTTTACATGCACCCCGCTGGTGAAATGGAATTCAAGGGATTATCTTCCTATAATAGTTATTACGGCGAGAGCCTCAAACTCCTCGGCGTCGGCGTGCAAGTAACCAAAGTCGGCAAGTATAAGTCGGCGGTGGAGCCCTTCATAGGCGACCACATGAGCGAACCCGCCAAAGAACAAACCCGCTTACTCTTAGAAGGCATCTGGAAAAAAGTGGTGAGCGAAGTGGCCGTGTCGCGCAAACTCACCAACGCCGCTTTAAATCGTGCCGCTAATGACGGTGGCGTTTTCACGGCTAACAACGCCTTAGAACGCAAGTTCATTGATGGCTCCTTGCAACGGGATGAACTCATCTCGCAACTGCGCCGCCAAGGAGCTGGGGCTGATGAATCCGGCACGTCCTTCCGTCAAATCTCGCTGAGCCGCTACGCCAATAAAGTCCGCCTTCCGAAGGGCAGTAGCCGCATCGCGGTAGTTTATGCCGAAGGCGAAATCGTCGATGGCTGGGGTAGCCCCGCCGATGTCGGAGGCGACCGTTTGGCCCATGAATTACGCGAACTGCGTGGCGATGATCGGGTGAAGGCCGTCGTCTTGCGCGTGAATAGCCCTGGTGGTTCTGCTTTTGCCAGTGACATCATCGCCCGCGAAGTAGCCCTCTTGGTTAATAAGAAGATTCCCGTCATCGTCTCGATGGGCGACCTCGCCGCCAGCGGTGGTTATTATATTTCAGCCAAAGGCACGACCATCATGGCTGATCCCGCCACCATTACGGGCTCGATTGGCGTCTTCGGCTTACACTTTAACTACGAGGAATTAGCGAAGAAAATTAACCTCGGTACCGATGGTATTAAAACCGCCCGCTATGCAGATTTATTCGAAATGCATCGTGCCGCTTCCCCGGAAGAAATGGCCGTCGTGCAAGCAACCGTGGATAATGTCTATGAAAGTTTCTTAAAGATTGTCGCCAATGGTCGTAAAATGGAACGCGATGCGGTGCACGAAATCGCCCAAGGTCGTGTCTGGCTTGGCAGTACTGCCCAAACGATTGGCCTCGTCGATCGCTTCGGAGGTCTGCGCGACGCCATCGCCTTGGCCAAAGAGCAGGCCGGGCTGAACCAATACGAACTCGTGCAAGTGCCTAGCCTGAACTCAGGTCGCGAGAATCTCCTGCAAAAGGTTCTGTCCGATAACGACAATGAGAACCCTCTCTTTGCCCGGATTAGCACCGACAAAGACCCTGCCCTCATTTTCCTCCGTGCCAATGCGGAAATGATCCGCGGCGTACGCACCTTAAACGACCCCAAGGGCGTTTACTTAACTTGCCCCACGCGCATACCCCTGCGCTAACCGCGCAAGGGTATCAGAGGCACTTGGCCGCCTGCACTTAAGAAGCAGGCTGAGTCGCGGGCGTGGTGCTGGCTGGCTTAGCAGGCACTTGGGCCCGGGCTTCGGGCAACCACGATTGTAACTGCTTAATCCGTGTCGCATCCGCAGGGTGCGTCGAAAGGAATTCCGGAGGAGCACCGCTACCCGCTTTTTGCGCAAAGCGCTGCCAAAAGGCGGGGGCCGCATCAGGATTATAACCAGCCCGAGCCATGAGAAGTAAACCCAGGTGATCGGCCTCGGACTCGTGGGCACGACTAAAAGGCAAGAGCACGCCCAACTGACTCCCGACTCCAAGCGCCGCCATCATTTCTTGGTGAGTTGCAGCCGACTGTTTGCTTGCCGTGGCTAAATCAACCGCCGCCAAAGAACTCGCCGCCATTAAGGACTGCGATACGCGCTCCGCACCATGGCGACAAAGTACGTGCGACACTTCGTGACCCAAGATGACGGCAATATCGTCATCCGTCGGCGAATACGGGAACATCCCGAGATGATAACCAATTTTGCCCCCTGGCATCGCAAAGGCGTTGGGCGTCTTATCATTAATAATCGCAAACTCCCACTTATTAGCCGGCGGCAAAACGCCCGATTTGTCTTCCTTCCGGGCGGCGGCGACAATCTTCAAACCAATCTCTTTGATTTTCGCCAAGTGAGGATCGTTGGGCAATTTAGCCATCTTGGCGAACTCCGTCGCCGCCGAAGAAGCTACTTCGGTCTCACTCACCATGATGAACTGCGAACGACCCGTGATGGGAGCAGATTGGCACCCACTAAGCAGGGCCAAACCCAAAACGGCAAACCAGAGTTGCGGTAACCGTAGTTGCATAAGAAAAGTAAATTAACGCCCCGAAGGAGGCGTGTCCGAAGGTATACCCTCTTCGTGGTCTCCTGTATAGTATTTTCTATAAGACGAATCGTAACTGTCGGTGTAGACCGAGGCCATGCGCTGCGACATCCGATTCAGCACCGCCCCTAAAATAGGTGCCCCAGCGTCCCGGAGACGCAGCAGGCAAGAGGTGGCGTTACGCATGGTCACCAAATTGTAACGCACCACGTAAATCACGCCATCAACCTTGGGAATTAAGTGCAAGGCGTCAGAGACCGCCCCGATCGGAGGTGAATCGATAAACACGCGATCGTAACGACGACGGAGTTCATCGAGCATTTCGCTAAACTTCGGGTTGTTAATGACCTGAGTGGGGTTCTTGCAGTTAATCCCCACCGGAAGCACGTCGAGACCGGGAGCCACTTCGCGCACGATGGCTTCATCCAAAGTCATCTCGCTATTAAACCAGCGGCTCACCCCACCATCGCCCGCAAAGCCCAAGGAGGGGCCCACATTCGGCAGGCGCAAGTCAGCATCAATGATGATAACTTTCTCGGCGTGCTGAGCGAAGGTCAGAGCTAAATTGGTGGCGACAAACGTCTTCCCTTCGCCGGGGCGCGTCGAGGTCACTAGGAACACCCGACTCGTGGCGGTCGCAGGGTTCACCTTCATCACAGAATAAATCGCCCGCACGGCTTCGGTGGCGATGCGGTCTTTATCCTGACGGGCAAGTAAGGCGCGATCAGGACCCGTCGCTTCTGACACCTTAGGCACCGTCCCCAACAGGGGTAAACCGAGCGTCAACTCCACGTCTTTAGCCGACTTCACGCGGTTATCAAACGAGCCCATCAAGATGACTAACCCAATCCCGAAAACTAAACCCAGGGCTAAGCCTACCAAGGCATTGATGTAATAATTCTTGTTAATCGGCTTATCCCCTACCGAAGGCATATCCATGATCTTAATCGAGGTCGTGGAGCCCGACATCGAGGAACGCAACTTGGCCTCTTCGTAACTAAGGGTTAAGCGAGCCAGGAATTCTTCGCTGGCGCGGATATCTTTTTCCAACCGTTCCAATTCAACATTGGCTGCTTGG
>Ga0214175_1000004_pt1 | contig 140180 bp, 154 predicted proteins | sample TroBogEpilimnion_17_FD_153013 | JGI IMG/M metagenome (GOLD analysis project Ga0214175, IMG submission 153013) | Freshwater microbial communities from Trout Bog Lake, WI - 09AUG2007 epilimnion | ecosystem: Environmental > Aquatic > Freshwater > Lake > Epilimnion/Euphotic zone | place: Trout...
TTTTAACCTCTCCAATATAACCTTCTTCTATTTCTTTAACTAAATCTACTTTTTTATTAACTAAATCTATTTTTATTATCATAATATTACTCCTTTATTATTTTTAATCTAAATAACTACCTAATAATTCATCTACATCTTCTTTATTATCTAAACTCCATAATTTATCTAACCCATTTAACCCAAAATCTTCTTCATAATTCTCTAATATTTCTTTACTATAACTACTCTCTACATAATCTCTTACATTAAATACTTCTTTATTTTTCATAATATTAATATACTAACTTTTTATTATTTAATCAACACTAAAATTAAATTATTTTAACCTTTTAACTCTATAAAAATACCATCTTTATTAACACCTATAATATTAAACTCATAATTAAAATCATAAATCTTAATATTTTTTCTACCTTTTTTCTCAACTTCTTCTAATAATTCTATTAATTCTCTAATTTTTTGCATATTATTAATATATCTACTTTTATTATTTTAATCAACTATATTATTATAAATCTAATATTAAATCTTTTAAATTATAAATAAAATTCTCATAACTACCTTCATCTTCTACACTCATTTCACCTTTCTCCATTTTATCTTTTAACTCAAATAATAACTCTTCTATTAATTTTATTTTATCTTTATTATTCATTTTATTTTTATATTTTATTATTATATTATTAAATAATAATATTATTATATTTTTATAATATATTTTTTTTATTAATATTTTTATAAGAGTTTTAATAATATTTTTTATTTAATTTATAATATTAATATATATATTTTATTATAAAGTACAAGTTAAAAATAATATTATTTTAATCCTTTTTAGCTTGCCTATTAATAAGGGAGCCGTTAACCTAAGCGTATAAACACACGAGGACCCGAGCAACGTAGTGTTGAACACGTACCCGGGTCCTGTGATGATAAAACCGGCGGTTGAAAAATAAAGAAAGACCGCGCGGGAAATTGGTAGCCGATTTATTAAGCGATCGGCTAAACGCTATACTAGTTAGGCTTTAGTATTACGACGGCCTTCACGGCTGACGTAGTTCTTTTGTAGAGCCTCTAATGATCCGTGCTTTGCAATAACCTTGTCAATGTAGCTAGCGGATGTGTACTTTACTGACTTACCGGTAACCTTACAAGTAAGGACTAATGGTAATGTATAGCCACGGGTAGCAGCTTTCTCATCACGCTTTGTAGCGATAGTAGCTGAACGCTTAGCCTTTGCTTCGGCTGTTTGTGTTGCACTGATGTTTGTATTAGTATCTGTATTCATTTTATTATTTTAGTTTTAGTTTTTTTTAGGTTTAAGTTTTATTAACTTATAAGATCTATTATGGATTAAGTTCCGATTTATGCAAGCTTTTTTTCCGATTATTTTATCAAACACCGGGTGTTTGAATCTTAACGGGGGTTTGAATACCCGTAGGAATCACTTCTGCCTTTAGCTCTGCTTCGTTGATTAACTGCTTCATAAAGGTCTTAAATGCCTCCGGATTGGTTACCTTGAACCCAGGAGTGTTAACGAAGTTTGGTATTGATACCATCGTGCCCTCTAATAGGCCTGATAGTCTTGCGTAGTTAATCATTTTCATATTAGTATAATGGATTAAGTTCCGTTAAAAGGCAAGCTTAAATCTTCTGGATTCTAAACAAGCAACCTAATGAGTTAAACTCCTTTTCAAGCTTATTCATAAGCTTTGTAGCTTGCTCCTTTGTTAACTCTTTCACTTGCTTAGGAGTAATATCACTTGTAGTGTTTAAGTTAAACGCATTCCAGTTATTGGAATCATGTGTTTTAATTTGTATTGTATAATTCATTGTTTAAATATAATGGTAACTTTATTAACAAAGTGCAATAAAAAAGGGATATACCGTTAAGATATATCCCTTTGAAATGTTAATCAACCTGAACAATACTGAAGTTAGCTACGAAATAAGAATCAGCAAAGATTGCATTATTTCTATCACTCTCTCCTAAATCCAACTCAGTGTAGAAGTACTCATCACTATCTTTATCTAAAGCTTGTTTAATCTCATTTGGACCCCAAAGAGCTAACTTACCACAAGCTTTGATGATATTAGATCTACTCCACGAAGGTATTTGTACCTCACATGTATTAGAACCAGCTAATGAAGCGTGTTCCCCTACTAATGAATCATCTCTATACACATATTGAATATGAATTTTCATAGAACATTATAATAATGAAACGTGATTGTTTCTTTATTATCTATACATTATGGGTACTTTATTGAATAAAGTCAATTCAAAAAAATCCCTTTTTGAAGCTTTTTAGCTTGACTTCAACAGGAACTTAAACTACAATATTATTATAAGGGGGGGTTATGGACATAGCTAGAAGGAGATATATAATCCTTTGATCAATCCAACAGTAGTGATATCTCCCTTGAATGATATAGATTTTGAAATATAACCCGATAAAACTGGATATAATGGGAGCAAACTTTAAGCTTGCACTTAAGTTTAATGTACGCTATACTATATAGTTAAATGAGAGACTCTACTTATATAAACTTTTTGGCAAGGCTAAAAACCCGGTTCACACCCTTTATTGGCAAGGTTTGGGTATACGCCGAGGTAACAGCGACATTACTCTACACCGTATTGATCGGGTACGTTGTGTACCTAGCCTATAAAGCACCGAGATGATCTATAAGGTCTATAGAACCTATATCACTCTAGGTAGACACGGTGCTATTACACGTAGAGAGAGCAGACGCACCCAGTACTCCAGTACACGGCCCTTGCTAATAAACCTGGTCACGCTGAGTCGACTAGGTCTAATAGGCCGACTGGGGTGTTTGGAATGACGGGGTTACTATAGATAACTAGGGATTTGAATCCCCCCGGGGGTTTGAATCTGCACGTACTGGGATTTTTGCGCAAAAAAAATTGCGAAAAAAATTGGATTGGGACTAAGTGTAATACGGATTTATTTACCAGCTACTACTTATTTTATATCCGTCTTCTTCTTATCCTCTTTCAGGCGTGCTAGTAGCTCGTCCGTACGTTTATGTTCCTCCTCTAGGTACTTGACGATGTCCTTTACTTGCCATCTTCTACCGCGAAAGTCGCAGTAATGTTCTTGTGGTAGTTTCTTATAGTCTTCTAAGGTTACCATATAGTAGTACTTACTTACACCCGACTGCTGGGTGTTCAAATCCCCACGGGGGTTCAAATCCCTGCATGGGGAGTTAGTACTTGGCTAATACATCATCTACTTCATCTTGTGTTAAGCTATATAGATATAATGTAGATTCTATACCGTATTCTTCTACGAACATATCTACTATCTCTTCACCGTAGTTATCTAGTATATATTGTTTACAGTTAAAGGTACTCATATATTAATCGTTATACTGTTCTTGTACCTTCTTTAGATCGTTTAGTAGGTTTGCTTTTTCTTCACCTTCTATTACTCTTTCCAATCTTTGAGAACCCCCTACATATAGTCTATCCTTCCATACCTCTTTCCAGCTTTCTCCTCCGGCAAATATCCTACCCTCCTCTCCATTAAACTCTACTATCTTTCTTACTGGTATTACTCCATTATCCTCAAAGTAAAACCCGTCGCATATAAACTTACCCTTTAGTATTAACCAATCGTTTCTGATTTCCATATTATATTCCCTTTTCTAGTTTAGTGTTTAGTATTTGTATTGAATTTTTATATGTCATACAGTGATTATACTACGTACCTTATCGGTTTAGTGCAAGCTTTATTCTACCCCGTCGTTGCCTATCGCTTCTACTGGACAACCTTGTAATGCTTCTTCACACTCTTCTACCTCTTTATCGGTAGTAGGTTGTTTATACACAATAGAATATCCACCGTCATCTCTTTTAAAGTTTAACGGTGCTACCTCTCTACATAAGTCGCAATCAATGCACTGCTGATCTACATAGTACTTGCCTGCAATGTTACCAGGCCATTTATCAGTTAGTATAGCCATTATATATTAACCGAACACATCGGTTGGGTCTACATTAGCTTGTTCCATGCCCTTGAATACAGAGTTCCATAACTCCTCTTTTACATCTTCTGGCATTGGTTGGGTAGGGTTGTATTGTTTCCATTCTGCTTCTAGCTCTAACCAATAAGCTCTTATCACTTCTAAAATACTATCATGACTTCTATCAGTCATATCCAGTTTAGCTCTTATACCTGCTGCTACTCTATCCTCACTATTATTAGATCTATCATCCCAGGGTTCCATTATCTCTCTTACTTGCTTGGTACCACCTAATGGCTTACCGTTACATAGACCATCTGGAGTGACCTCTACTACTGAATAGGCCGAACGTTTTTTCCTTACCATGACTGCTGTCTTTGTTTGCTGGTCTTGTGGTATTTGACCGGTTTTGATCCAATCGTGTCCGGTCCTTATCCATTGACTAAATTCGTAGCCTATATCAAATAGACGATTGATAGACTGTTTCTGTTCTGGTGGGATAGTTGGAGGTGGTGCATCTCTTGTACCATAAGGATCAGTGTCCTCATTCTGATGATACTGAGTGTACCTATCTGGGTCTGCACTAACCATATCAAGAGCAAAGGCCTTAGCTGCTTGTAACAGTTTAGGGTCTGTAGCTACATTACCATTAATGTCCATTACCTGTAACCATTCTGTATCTACTGCACGGTCCCCATTCCATACAAACTTGGCCTGCACCTCATAAGGCGTACCATTATATTCAAAGTCGTTGTCGTTCATGAACTCTACATCTCTAGGACTTGTTTCTTTTACCTCTTGATTAGGTTCTGATTTAGGCTCCGGTATACCAGCTGCCTTATGTGCTGCAGCACTGGTGCGCCAGTCCTGCCTCTTACCCCACTTAGTCAAGGACTTATAAGCCGTTGTACCATCTGCATGTGTGTAAGGCGTTACCTTGGGGGTACCTGGTTGACGACCTTCTTCTTTTACCTCTTGTTCGTACTTCTCGGCTAAGATCTTATATTGATTGCGCATAGATATATTTATAAAAACATCCACCCTAATAGGAACCCTAATACGATACCTAATAGGAATATTTTGATTGCTTGGTTAACGAATTTGTTCTTTGTCATGATATCCAATTAAAGGCATCTTCTAATTCTAAATTTTTGACTTCTTTAAATTTGGTTTCTGTGTTCAGGTATTTGATTAAAATCTTTCCATCTTCTAAGAACTCTACCGAACGGGCAATTGATTTACCGTTCGTTCTTGTGTACTTAATATCATCGGATGTCTTATAGCCTTGAAACTTAAGCATCCATTTTATATCTCTTAGTTGTTGTTCCCGGGTATTCATTAGTATTATTAGTATGTCTAGTACTCTCGCCTGTGCAACTCTTATTTACCTTTATATTATACTTGGATATAATAAAGGTAATACGGATTTAATTAGTGTTTTATATTAGGTATTATCTTGTTCCAAACACGTTCGTGTACATAATACAACGCTATCTTACCTAAGAACTCTAGAACGGATATGCCTAGCGATATCTTAAAGCTTTTTGTCATTAGCCAACTTATCAGGAACGTAGATATACTACCGAGCAAACGATAGGTAATGGCTTTATAAAGAGCTATAAGTTTCATTTCTTTTTCTTTTTCTTTAATCTCTTACGCGTTAGTACTGCCATATAATACTCTTCATCTACTTGTACTTTTATTTCTTTTCGTCTCATTTTACGTACTCCATCCAAGCATCCATTCTTTGTCGCCACTCTTTATATTGAGCTACTGCTTCTCTACTTTCATCGGTTATATGTTCGTACGAGGCTTCTAAAGCCTCTACAGCTTTAACGACATTACCTTTTGTATAGTTTTCGGCAAAGTATTGGATATATTTAAATGCTTCTAATAATGTCATAATAATATTATATGATTAATTAAATGTTATGCTACTAATTGTGCATATTTTTTTCTAGCTTGTTCGTGAGTCTCGCCGGATAGTCTAACGTAAGTGCCGTGATTCTCATTACCACCTTCTTTATCTATATCAATGGTAATGTGGTAAGGGCAATAACCCTGACATTCACTATTTGTTAATAGGTCCCAGGTATGATCTGAAAAGTAATCATAACTAAAGTGCCAAGGCAGTTTTACGTTGTTCTCTTTACACTTTAGGTAACATTCATAATGGTCATCCATTAAGTAGTAACCGCGTAGTTGTGTATAGATAAGGGAAGAAAGGGTAGTTTTATTCATAGAGTACAATAGTAGTACCTCTATGTTATTAAGTCAAGCTTTTATTCGTGACAGTTCCACTTACGTAATGCTAGAGCCTTACGAGTTGGTTTACCGTTTGGCTTCTTCATTGGACCCTTTACACCAGACATTCTAGCACAGAAACTCTTGCGACGTTTAGCTGCTTTACTACCAGCTTTTAATTTGCTCGGTTTAGTAGTAACAGCCATTGATAAATGAGAGCCTGGATGCTGTCTACGATAGCTATTGATACCTTTCTGGTTTAAACCACCAGAAGGTGACTTACCGGCTTTCTTCTGCCAGGTAGGTGCATGCCCCTCTTTTGGTACACAATTAGGAACAGTCTTACCGTTCTTCTTTTTAGTACCCACTGGATGATAGCCTGTCCAGCAAGGATTGTCTTTAGGATCTTTTAGTCCTTCTAGTATTAAATTGACAGCAGCATCAAACTTATTAAACATACTATTACTTATAAATCTGATACATCTCTTTCATCTCTCTTATCCACTTATTGGATTGTAGAAGTGCCTGACTCTCACTCTTACATAACTTGCCATACTTCTTAAAGAACTCTCTAGTAGTCTTATATGTATAGCACTTACCATTGCCTTGCCATAATAGTAATGTACCTTTATAATCTTCTTCATCTGCTTCAAGATATAGTGGTTCGTACTCTTTAATAGCAGATATACGACCCTCCATTAGATCGTCATCATTAAGCCAGGTCCTTACATCTACAAAACCTTCATCTATTAAATACTGCAAATAGTCTTTCATTGTAACTTAATTAATTTAAATGAACCATCTTTTTGTTCTTCCCAAAGCATTCTATCTCCTTCTTTAATATCAAGACGTTCAAGCATTTCACGAGGAAACTCTATGTACAGATCATCAGTTGTTTTATCTGTTTGTACCTCAACAAGCCAACTGACTTTAAGTTTCTTCATAACTTAATATTATTTATTAATTTTATTTCCTTTTTAGCTTCTACTTGCTTCTCTGTAATAAATTTTATTGTAGTGCCTTCTCTCTTGAGACCATCTAGTACTACCTCTACCCACTCATCACCGTACTTGCCTTTAAGATAAGCATTACCATATAGGTTGTTAAACTGTTCTTTGGTTACTTCGATTATTTTTTGTCTCATTTAAATTCCTTTCTATCATCCATTTCTGGTTTGTTCTTTTCTGTCCACATCATACACATTATGTTCCATACAGCAGCTGCAGCATGGTCTTCGTTATTCTCTCCCTGCCAATACTTCATTAAATGTCTCTGTGCACTATCATAATAGACAGAAGTGTTCATACCTTTCTTCCAATTGTTAAAGCCATACTTCTGACCACCTGATACAAAGTGACTAGCCACTCTCATTAACTCTTCATGAGGTACTAAGCTTAGTCTTGGTTTACCAACATCTGTATCTCTTTGTGCGCCTGTATCAAATTGTCTTTTCATTGTGTATTATTATGTAATTATTTGTTATTAAATCAAGCTTTATTTAAGACGGGGTATAAATATTTTTAACACTACTTAACCCAATTGCTTAACGCTCTATCTAACGCTTCGTGTACCTCTGTTAATTTGATACCTGTATTAAGTATCTTATTATTATCAAGCACGCAATTGCTACGAGGTGTCTTAGCAGCTACTTTCATAAACTCTGACTCATCTTTAAAGAACTTGAACTCTTTATCAGATACTTTATTCTTTTTAATAAGCTCTACTACTTCTTGAGTTGTTACTTTACCTGGGTTAGTAACGTTGTATATACCATAAGGTATCTTATTAAGATAGCTATCTAAACAAGCATTAACAAATTCATTTAAGTCTGATAAACTATTAGTAGCATCTAATAGAGTATTATAGTTCATTAACTTACTAAGGTAGTTTCTCTTATTGTTAACATTATCAAATGGAATGCGTAAGCGCCAAATATAAACATTATCATAATCAGCTAGCACCTCCTCTCCTAAACCTTTTGTACCACTATACCAGGAACAACCACCCTTACTTCTAAAAGTGAAGTTAGGTTTATCTTCTTCAGTCCATCCATTAGAACGCCACACATACCCGCTACCTGTATATATACATCCAGAAGATACATGCCCCCAAGGTATATCTAGCGTTTGACAGGCACGCGCTATAATGCCTGGTAGTACGGCATTACCTAACAAGCACTCATCTTTATCTACCTCACAAGCATCAACGTTTGGCTTGCCGGTATAACCAGCACAATTAATTAAAAATTCTGGCTTATCAGTACACATCTGGTTGAAGAGTTTGTTAGGTGAATAGTAGTCAAGTTCTTTTCGACTAATACTCTTATAAGGTATACCTCTAGCCTTTAGCTGAGATTGAAACACACTTCCAACATAGCCTGTACCGCCTAGTAAATAAATCATAATAAATATTATATCTTATTAATGCTTAAATTCAAGAAATTATTAAGAATAATAATAGTCCCAGTCGTGATTATGAAATAAAGTTTCAGGTATAATAGGATCCCATTTTCCTTTTACAAGAGCTTCTTTTATGTGCTGTGCTACTAATACGTTTATTTCTTCTGTAAGATGGCAGTAAACATTTTCCTCTGCATTACATTTTATATAACCATCTTTTTTAAATGTTTCTAAATAATCCGGTTTCAAACTCCTTACAGCAAGTTCTTGATAATTTCTAAACATTGCACCACCTTGATTTAATGCAGGAAGCACAGAAATTAATATACAATCAGGTCGTATTTCTTTTATTTCCTTTAACATTAATCTGCATATATCTTTATACACAATATCACTATAAATATGAGTATAATAATATTCAAGAGCTTGTAGTTTAAGTAAAGCTTCATCTGATAACCATTGCTTATTAACATTTTTAAATTGCTCTACTGTAGTGGTAGAATTCATACCATACAGCAAACCATTGTACTCTATCATATTATTAAGACAACGGCCATGATCTGTTGCAACAAAGACGACTTTATCAAACTTAGAATGCGTATCTAAAAATTTACGATAACTATAATGCACATCACTGCCTGGTAAGCCATAATTAGTTACGTTAAAATCTTTTTTTAAATGATATGACCATTCTTTTTCAGATAATAACCTTTCTTTACCATCGTGCTTCCAATCCTTAGCAAAGGAATCTCCGTATATGCCTAATGTTTCCATATTAATATTAAGGGTTACAACCTCGATAAGCCACTACATCGAGATACTCTCCTTGGCTTATCGTATGACCAGTTGTACTATAACCCGCTTTAATTAACAAGGGTACTGCAGTACCTCCTTTACCTTCCCAGTTGATATCTGGTCTGTTATAAAAGTTTTTAAAAGTATCATCGTATATAAATATGCTCTGCTCTTGCATATAAGGTAAACAGTATTGGGTTTGTAGTTTATGCTCGAGTTTGCAGTTATCGTTATTAAGGGTAACACCCTGTGCTGCGTACTCTTGTATGAGTTGTTGTGTGGGTATATCTGGTTTACCATTTACGTATGAACAAGGCCAAATTATATCAAAGTTATCCAAATATAGTACTTTAATCTTTTTATTTAGAGTAGGTAATACATTTCTACACCAGTTTGATCCGCTATCAACCACTCTATAGTCTATTAAAGCAGGATTGTATGAACTAGCTGCACTTGTAACATCAATAGAAATAAATTTAAGACCTCGCTCTAAAGCCCAGTTATGTAGAAACACACTTGACCCATCACCTCGTTCACTACCTATCTCCAATACAATATCTTCGTTAGTAAACGTAAGATCTTTAAACTTTTCTTCTAATATAAGATATGGCTTAGTACCCATCTCCGTAGTAATGTTCCCAATTGTACTTATGTGGTAAGGTTTGAGGTATAGTTACTTCTTTCTTCAGTAACATTTGTTCCATATGTTCAGCTACAAGCACATTAACCTCTTCAGTAAAGTGGCATACTATATTCTTTTCTACATAAGGTATAAAATTGTTTGCTTTAAATTTATCTAACAAATCAAGCTTTAAGCTGCGCACCATTAACTCCTGATAGTCTTGCATGAGTAAGCTTGGTAGAGTGTTTCTAGTACTTTCAGTCTCTTCTTTATGTACACAAATAAATACTGTATTAGACTTTATACTTAAAAGCTTTTCTATCATAAGAGTGTGCATATCTAAATCAATAGAATAATCACTTAAATGTGCATAATAATATTTTAAATACTCTAAATGATACTCCAACTCTACATCGATATTTTTTTTACTTTTAAGAAAAGCCTCAACTGTTGAAAGATTATTAAACCCGTACAAGTTACCTTTATGTTCAAATACATTTTTAGGAGCCCTACCACAAGGTGTAACTATAAAAATACATTTGTCATGCTTATTATAGGTGTTAAGATAGTTTTTATAACTATAGTACAAACTACTACCACCAACTCCATAATTGGTTACATTATAAGAACGTTTAAGTAAATTAGGCCATCCCTTTGCAGCCATTTCAGCAGTATACTGACTACCTATACCTACAAAAGAAGCTCCATATATGCCTAGTGATTCCATTTAGTTATTTTTAGCTAGCAACATACCTTCAAGTACTAATTGTTTAATTCTTTTGTATGGTACTTCTGGATAATTAGCAGCAGCAACATCATTAATATAACTTACATTAGCCTCTCCTGTACGTACCATATCTCTAGCTACCATCCTAACCTCTGTTTCCATTATTAACCAGTGTTGTTTGCTGTCTGGATCAGGCTTAGGGTTATTAAAAGAGTACATTATTACGTCCAGAGAAGATCTCTATTCTGAATTACCCAGATACATAGTTCTGTATCTTTATCCTTAATCTCTTTGTTTATTGCATCTACTCTACTATAGCGAGTTTCATCTGTTATGTCGGTTATCTCTACTCGTTCATAAGCCATAGTAAGCTTCTCTAATAAGAACGGACGCTCGTACTTAACATAATTGTAGAGCTCTTTAAGCTTACTTCCTTTTTCAGCTACCCCTTCTCCTACCCACTCTGTTGTTTCAAATGTCTTTTCTACTTCTACAAACTCAATAATAGTTTGAAAGTGAAAGTGCGGTACAAGGTCTACTAGGTCCATATACTGTGCAGAGAATACAGCATTGCGCATTCTACGACGAGGGTTAACAATGTAACGCTTTAACCCTTTAATGGTACGGTAGTAACGTCTAAATGTATATTGAAAGTTCTCTCTTAACCAATGCTGAATAGGGTACTCTTTCTTTATATGCTTCTCCCAATTATCCCAATCATTCATCATCATAGCAAAAGGAGCTTCATACCAGCCCGTAAGCCAGTACCACTTACGAGGTACCCTTTCTTTACGAGGTAACTTCAACCACTCTTCAGTTGTAATAGCTATCTGTTTTTTGTTCATTTTTCTTTTCCGTTGCTACTTCAGCATACCGTACTATTCCTTCTGTATAGTTATGATATCTTTGTAATGCAGCAACTAACTGTGGGTACTTTTTGGTTTGTAGTAAATACTTTATATCATCATTATACTCTAAACGATAATAAAAGCGTAACGTGTTGTACTTTTCTTTTACCTGATCAGCTATTACCTGTGGGCAGTATAAACTATAGACGTAACAATCTTCATCATTATGTCTGACTGGTTTTATACCTAAATGTTCAGCATCTTCTTTATCTATATCTAAGTAGGTAGAGTAGGTATTAGTTAAAGCTTGACATAAAGTATCAATAATGTCGTACCAATCATCAGGCGTCTCAATGCCCCAGCACATAGCGGTCTCTTTCATTGATTTATCTTTATCAGCAAATATCTTTGGATACTTGTTGTATAACTGTTCTTCTAGTTCAGGAGTCACAGGTTATCCCATTTAGGGTTCCAAGGCGTGTTAGGGTCTGTTTGTGGTTTATACTTTTCACCATACTGACCGTATTTTGCCTTAAACTCATCTGTAGTGCAAGCTTGTTTTGGGCCTGTTTGCCAGTCTGAGCTTGGAGTCCAGTTTTTATTTAAACTATCCAATGCTTTTTGTAATTTTATTCGATCTATTTCCTCATTAGTTGGTGCATCAGCTAAATCTAGATCGTTAAACCGTCTCTCGACCCCCCATTTCGTTTGAAAATAGAGTTGATCTCTGCCGTATTGTACACCTTCCATAAACCAATCTTTTGAATTAAGAATATTATTATTTGTTTCAATTTTTCGCTGAAAATATTCATCAGCAAGTTCTTCCCAACGTTCTTTTTTTGGTATGGGTGGAATTTCAGGTATTTGTGCAGGCGTCCAAGCTTTTATTTTAACCCATTCAATAGAAGATGGTTCTCTTAACAGTTCAACAGTATATATACTGTGGTCATCTAATACTGCCCATATGGGAAAATCAAGCGGCATAGGTTGAGTAATAGTATTCCAGAAAGTATTTGCGCTCATAATGTAATATTAACTTATATTATGAATAAGTCAACTATTTTAAAGAGTTTAAGAAAGCGGTAACCTGTTCAATATCTTTTAGTTTAACTTTACTATGCAAACCTATATATAAGCCGTTATAATGTAAAGTATCACTATTATTAAAGTGCTGAGTAAAGTATTGCTTCAAGCACGTCTGACGTAATATGTTACCAGATACTATCGGTCTATTTTCAATACCATTCTCGTTGCAATACCTTTGAAAGGTATCTCGTAACTCAGTACTAACAAACAGTATTGGTATCGAAAAGGGAACATCTATATAATTTTGTATTTGTCCTATGTTCCATAACATTAGGTTAGAGTTATTAACTCTTTTATAAAACTCTTTATATAAACCAACGCGCTTGTTACTATATTGGTTTATTCTTTTAAAATCTAACAAACCAATATATGCATTTATATTTGTGTTTCTTAAATTGTTACCAAGTATATTAAAATCAAAGCGAGAATCAACATCTGGGTTTTCATATTTTTTACTATTAACAAGACTTCGAGTCATGCCATGATTACGAGCCATTAAGAAGTACTCATACTCTTCATCATTATTGGTAAAGATAAAACCTCCTTCTACACTTTGTGTTAAATGGCCAAAGTATGTACTTGTAGTAGAGGTGAAATAGCTTGAAATATTCTTATTGTTATATGTACTAAACGTACTCTCGCAATTATCTAGCATCACCCTTACTCCGTACTTAAGTTCAATTTCTTTCAACTTAACTATATTCGGAGAGAACCCTAATAAACTTGTAACAAATACAGCTGCAACATCTCTGTTATTATACTTTAAGTACTCTTCTAAATCTATTAAACTCATTGATAAGTCATGTAGCTCTATATCAATAAATACAGGCTTAAAGCCTTCCCGTATAAAAGGTGCAACAGATGTTATCCACGTGGTTGAAGGTAGAACTACTATACTTTTATCTTTGCAAGTATCTTTTGAATACATAGCTAGTAACGTATTAGCAGCTGAACCACTAGATACATATACTGCATGCTTAACTCCTACATACCGTTTCATAGCTGTCTCATATTCAGCTACGTAGTTTGACATTGTCCAAAAGTTATTTTTATTAAGAAAAAACTTACAAAGCTTAAGTCTATCTAACCAAGTAAAGTTAGACTCGTTGAGTTTCCATTTAAGCTTCATGCATAAACTTATCAGTGTCATTCTTTTATTCTACTCATAAATACCATTATGGATACGTTTCATTTATATGCATGTAGTTGTGGTAAAAACGGATACATGCTTGGTCATGGAAAACCAGGCCTGTTGTTTCAAGATGAGGGGTCGTTTGGAAAAGTTTTAGCTGAGAAATTAAACCTACAGTCAAAGAATAACAGCTGGGTAGGGGCTTGTAACTTTCAAATATTTAAACTCGTAATGGAGGATATTAACAATAATGATACAATAAAAAATACTGATACGGTAATGGTACAGTGGACGTACATAGATAGAGCTTACGGTACTAAAGTATTTCCTATGCCCTACTTAATGAATGATCCGTTAGTCAGGTCCTATTACGAAAATTTACATGATGACTTTCAAGCTCTTTATCAATTGATATGTTTTAATAGCTATATTAAAAGCAAACTCAAATGTAAGTATTATTTCTCTTTTGTAGATAATTATAATCTTTTCAAAAAAATAGATGAAAGACTTTTTAATGAATTAATAAATGATAAAAGCTTTATACACGTATGTGAAAATATGTCAGTAGGCGAATATATAAGATCTTTAAACGATGATAAAAATATGTACTACTACCCATGGGATATGAATCATTTTTCTCCTAAAGCTCATAGCATTATAGCACAAAATTACTATAATTGTATTACTAATAAGCAATGAGTACATTACATTTTTATGGTGGTTGTTTTGGTAAGTACGGGTCTGTGGGTGTAAATGGATATAGTGGCGTACCGTTTACTTCATCTAGTGGTAATTCTTATATAGAAATACTATCTAAAAAATTAGGATTAGAGTTAAAAAATAGAAGTAAAACAGGAGCAAGTAACTTTACTGTATTTGAGCATATACTAATCGATATTGAAAACGGGTTCTTTAAAGAAGACGATATAGTTTTTTGGGAGCTAACTGATACGTCTATTACATGGTCCTCTATAGGAGCAGATATACAAATGAACGTAGTACCAGATCAAATATTAAAGTATTACCCACAAATGATGGTACTAAGAAACATGTATCATAAATTTTTTTACAATGAACAACAATCAGTTGTAAATTCTGCAGGGCTTGTATACTATCTTAAGGCAGTACTCAAGTGTAAGTTTTATTTCTCTTTTCTAGAAGACTTTGAGAATATTAAACGCATAAGCCCGGCTATATTTAATAGCATGGTTACAGATAAATGCTTCATATCTAGTGAAGGTAAGAGTGTGTATCAATATGTTAAGTCTTTACCTAATAAAGAAGAACTGTTTTTTTACCCTTATGATATGGTACATCCTTCTATAGAAGGACACAAGATAATGGCTGATGAGTACTATAAAGCTATACAGTCAAAGACTCTTTAATACATAATAACTCGGGCATAACCTTGTAGGTGTCTTCTCCTCTAATACTATCGAGCTTTTCAGTATACTCTACAAACCTTTGAGCAAGTTTAATGTCTTGAGGCTCATTTAATACATTTAATATAAGTTTAAGCTTACTTGATAAGTCACAACCGGTACGTTCTTTAAACTCTTTTATAAAGTTTATTATTTTCTCTTTAGTTTTTACTTTAAACTCTTCTGGTAATACTTTTATACTAACATAGTAAGGTATGTAAACGTTACCTATAGTAAAGTTTAAATACTTCGATTCTTCACTGAGCACTTTAGCTTCGTATAAATAGTTTATAAGTTCAGGTATACGGTTAACGTTCATTGCATTAACAGTAATATTAGGTCTCATTTTTATACCCTCTCTAATAAGAGTGCTGAGATTTGCTTCTATGTCTTTCCATACAGTACCACATCTTAATAGCTCTGCTCGTTCTCCTGTTTCATCTATACTTGGCCATACTGTAAGTTTATCTCTAGGCCATTGCTTCCACATCTCTATTACGTTCCAATCTTTATACTGAAGCTTACTTAAATTGGTATGATAGGTTAATGTACAAAAGTTATTATTAGTTATTAGATGCTCAAGTAACTCATAGTGTTCATCCATTATAAGAGGCTCTCCACCTGCAAACTGTATACGTTCTACCTTGCTTGCGTTTTCTTTTAAGTACTCTAAACTTGACTTACCATCAATATTTTCATGCTGAGCTAACTTTTGTATTTCTTTCTCATCGTTAGTTAACTTGCGTGCATCTGGTACCCAAGCTGAACTAGAAAGAGGGCCACACATTCTACATTTAAAGTTACATTTATTACTAAACCTTACATCCCAAAATATTAAATTAAAGTCGTTATAAGTACCATCTGATTCTGTATCGGTTATAGCCTTGTCTATTTGAGTTTTAAAGAAGTCGTTCATGTGCTCTCTACTACTCTTTTCTCCGCTTGCTTCTTTATCGTAACACTTTACACAAACATCTACTGGCTTACCTTCAATCATATCTTTTCGATATTGTTTCATTAAAGGACTGTTCCACATCTCTTTTAAGGTAGATGTCTTTGTATTACCTAGCACAGTACTCTTTCTACGATGCTGCATTATACAACAAGGAGTCACATCTCCGTTACATTCAAACATTAAATGCGTCCAGAGCCTTACACAAAAAGACTTATTATTGGTAATATCTACCATCCTACTACTTACCTAGTAGAGGCAATTAACCAAGTCGACTACCTAAATCACCAAACGAACCTTTTTTATCCTTGAGTTTATTAATAAGCGGATTCTTTTTAAAAGGTTCCTTCTTAGTTGATTTCTTTTCTTCTAAAGCCATCTGAGGATTAATTGTAGGAGCTCCTGCAGGTTGTCCACTCTCTGCTGGTGAAGGTACATCAATTGATATCTTACATGTATCACCTTCCATCCATATTTCGTACACTTTAAGAGGTTTAGCACCATGAGCTGTTTCTACTAGTATGTTTCTAGTTTTAGCAAACCCCTCTGGTAGTCTTATAGAACTCTCAGATTCTTTGATTGCTTCATACTTCTCAGCTAGTAATTTGGATGTTAAGTCTTTCATGTTATAATATTTAGTAATTTATAATGTATTATAGTAACTTATTTAACTCCGGTGCAAGCCAATTATCTACAAGTTCTTTATGAGAATCCGGACCATAATGACCGCCATCTACATAAGGATGCTTTCTTTCTTGTAACCAATTATGTGCACAACCAGGTACCCATTTAAATTTTTCTTTTAACCAAGTATACTCTGGTATAAAATGGCTCTCCATTGTAGCAAACCAAGACCATACAATAAAAGGAGTATTAAACTCTTTACATAAGCTTTGCATTATGTATATATCTTGCATAGCTTTATAATCTATCCACCTACTAGTAGCTATATGGTTAATCCATAATTCATCTATCTTAGTGTCTAAACCAAATTGATTTTTAAAGTTCTTTTCATTATTGACATGATTCCAAGTATAACAATTAATATCGTTAAACTTCTGCCCGCTGTTTAGATCATCAATTCCGATATATGTTTGAGTGCTTTCCATACCCAATACTATTCTATTTGGAGAGGTAAGCTGTATTACAACTAAATCAGGCTTTTTATATTTTAATATGTAATGTAGTTTTTCTATATAAAAACTGTTACCCGCTCCCGAACTACTGGCCCGAATTAAATTCCAACCGTATTTTTCTGTAAGAAAATCCGGCCAGCTTTTACCACACAAAAGACTACTATGACTATCTCCAATTGCAGCTACGTTCATATGTATTGATTTACTTTACATTAACATTAAATATACGTATATGACACCTGAACAAGCATTAAATGTATTAGCACAAGTAGCAGCAGCACATCTCTGCAACAAGCAAGATCGCTTAGTTATCGATCAATCTCTCGAAACACTAGCGAAACTTGTTAGCCAGCAATCGACTGATACTAAGACGTCAAGCTAATATGTCGATACCGGTTGACGGTTTCTTTCGTTACAAGAACGTACCGGTGCATCAAAACACTGAGTGTTTAGACATATTTAAAGCTTTCCTTTTAGAAAAACGCTTCACCCATATACTTGAAATAGGTACTGGGTTCGGAGGCTTTGCTATGTTTCTTAAAGATACTTTGCCAGAAGCAAAACTTATAACATATGATATTGAACGTAAAGATTCCTACAACCTATTATGGAATTATGGTGTAGATGCAAAACTTAGACAAGTGTTTAGTGAAGATATTAACTTAACAGATCACAATATATGCTATCAACAATTAGATGCTAATACTGTTAACTGTTACCCTGAAGCTAAATTAGTTGATATAGAAGCTAGAGACTTTTTAGCTGAGCCTGGACGTAAGCTAATATTATGTGATGGTGGTCATAAAGTAAGTGAGTTTAAGTGCTTGGCAGCTTTCCTCAAACCTGGTGACTTTATAATGGCTCACGATTATGCTGAGTCTTACGATAAGTTTAATGCAGAGATACGAAACAAGTACTGGGACTGGTGTGAGATAGAAGAAAAATATATAGAAGAACCAAGTAAGATGTACGGGTTAGAGTTCTATCAACAGTCTTTATTTGAAGAGATTGCTTGGGTATGCAAAAGAAAAAGCCTTACCGAAAAGTAAGGCTTTTTTGTTAATTGTTATTTCTTAACTGGCAGGGCTTCCTGTTTAGTTTTACCAGCTTTTTCTTTGTGTTTTTTGTGCTTAGCTACTTTTGGCTTTGCACCGTGTTTATGATGCTTTGCAGATTTGCATTTGCATTGAGTATCGCGATGTTGTAGCATCGCTGGTGGTTGTGGTAACCGTGCAAGGGCTGGACGCTGTACAGCACCAAAGTGATGTCCTGCGCCATATGCTACGACGAGTGCCCCTACGACTGCTAATACTTTGAGGTATTTTTTGTAGTCCATAGTCGTATAATATTTACTTAACTTCCGAACCACTTCATCAGAAATTCAGGTACTTTATTCACTCGGATGTGTTGAGCGTATCCCACCATTGTTAAGCGGTACCCAACCAGCTCTTTTTAATTTATCCAGTTCGTTTTCTTGAGTAGGTGGAGTATATGTATTAGTAGAGGTATTGGTTGTAGGTTGTGGATAACCTCTAGCAGCTATTACTGCTGCTTGATAGTGCATATTCTGAGTCTGAGTCTTTGTAGAGCTATTATCTTGCTCCATAAGTTTAATTAGTTGTTCAGCCTTATCCTTATTAGTAGTATAGTACTCTACTAGCATTTGTCTCATCATATTAAACTCGCCTTTTACATTAGCTGAGTTAATATTGTTGCTTTTGCTAGCTAGAATCTTTACATAATCTCCTACATCGGTAAACATTCATATACTTAAAAGGCTTGCATTGATTTACAAGACCCTTATATTAATTAATTACATGTCAAAATTACTTAAACATCCTTCCGAAATGAAAGGCTCTTCTAGAAAAATCAACAAAGAGCTTAACGTAGCAATTGTATCGTACTGGAGGACAGGCACTACTAAATTAGGATTGTGGCTTAATGAAAACGGCTTTCTGTTTTTAGATGAACCTTACAGTGACTTCTATCAAGAATATCATTACCCTAGAATAGACCCTATTACTTTGACAAGTAGGAATATATTTATTGCTAATAAAAAAATAGATGCTTGGATGCTTAATATGATACGTCATGCACCAGTGCCTACCTGTATTAAGATACAATTACCTCATATTTACAATACATATGAAAGAACCACGTTAATTGATAAAGTGTTCTTGTATAATTGCTTTCCTAATGCTTTATGCTTATATAGAAAAGACGTACACGAAATAGTAACTTCTAATTTACTTGCTAAAATTAAAAATGCTTGGACGTCTCAAGATGTAGAAAGGAACAAGAATTATAACGACCCTGTTACTATACCTTTAAGTGATTATACAGAAGAACTTAAAGGCTTGTATAGACAGTGGAGTGAGTATTTATATGTGCCTAGTTTTACCGCTAACAACGAAATGTGGTTAACTTATGAGGATGATATTTTACCACTACAAATATCTAAAGAACAAAAACCAATGCCGGATAAGACTAAGATTATCGCTAATTGGGATGAACTGGTTAGCTTTTACAATGAAAATGGAGCAGAAGACTTTAACGCTTTAACTGAATTAGTTATGGATTATAGAGAGCGTACTAAAGACAACTGGGCAGCGTTTAAAGCTAGAGTAGAGAACTATGGAGAGCTTTATAAAGAACTAGAAGAAAAGGTAACTTAATCCCAGTCGTTTATTATTCTTTCTAAAAAATGATTACCATCTTGTAGGTGAGATACAAAAACATTATTGTTATAGTTCCACTCTAGAACAGGTAGCATATTGTATAGCATATCGTTAAGTTCTGCTTGAGACATGCTATAAATTTTTTTCACCACTTCCATTATTTTATCTAAACGTTCGATTTTATTAATAGTTTCATCATATGACTCATCTATAAAATTGCCGAAAGTTTTAAATCCCATATCTCTTAAAAGTCTTAAGCTAAACGGCTGACCTACTAAAATAAACGGTTGTAAACAGGTTATAGGTTTAAATATTTTTTCACTATAGTACATCCTAGTGGGGTCATGATCAAACCAGGTTTCAGTAACCACATTAAAATAGCACTTTGTTTGAGCTTCAACATTTAAGTAGTTAGGATTTTCTTTTTTTATATCTTTTACATCATAAACAAGCGGTACATGCTTTTTTAAATACTCCACATCTATATTAAGGTGATAGGGAAAAGGATTAGACTTTAAACCAGCAACATTATCAATGTAGTCTACACCGCAGTGAGTCACTATAGCATCTTCTACTAAATTATTTTTAAGCATTCTTTCAACTAGATAACCTCTATGCTCTCTAGGTGCACGATTAAAACATAAATACTTTTTAGGTCTAGATACTTTATTAATTATATTATTTTTTATTTCATTATATTTTTCTGGGGTAACGTAATCTATATTATAGTACTTTGCACTTTGAAAAACATTATAATAATAACCCTTTATATTAAATTGTTTTAAATGCGCCTCGCACAACACATTACCATCTGCATACACAATACCATGCTGTGGTAAGCCGTTATTTTTGATCATGTTCTGTATATATGTGATGACAGGATCAAACTGAATAGGTGCAAACCCTGTACCTTCATAGCCTATAAATATAACTATTCTCGCTTTATTGTTTTTTACATCATTTAGTATTAATTTGGGTATAGTAAAAAAATTATCGTATTTAAACATTTGCGGGTAGTTCCAAGGTTTCGATATATCTAAAAAATACAAATACTTTTCATCTTTAGGTAAGACCCCTGATTCAAGCTCTTTGTAATGGAACAGTTTTACATTATCTGACTTTGTACCGTTGCGAAAAATTATATGTAAATTATACCCGCCAGGCCCGAGTTGAAAATAACAAAGATTGTATTTTTCTTGATCATTTTTTTCTATACCGTTAGGCCATACAAGATCTGTTTTATCTTCATTTAAATGTTCAAATACTATATTAATGTTTTGCATGTTACCAATTGTTGAGTATAGAATGTGCGAGTACTACACAATTGTAATTCGATGACACAATTTGTTCATGAGTGTTGTAATTGTGTTCTAAAATCGGATACATACTATATAATAAATCAGTTAATTGTTGAGAGGATAGGCTTTGTATGTATTTAATTACTTCAATAATTTTATCCAACCTAACTTTACTATCTATAATGCTATCATAAGACTCGTCAATAAAACCCTCAAACGTTTTATATCCCATATCTCTTAAGTATTTTAAGTAATAAGGTTGACCTACTATTACAAAAGGCTGTAAACAAACTATTGACTTAAAAACCTTTTCACTGTAGAACATTCTAGTACTATCGTGATCAAAATAAGTTTCTGTTATTATGTTAAAAGTAGCCTCTGTTTGTAGTGTGGGGTCAGGCTGAGTGATATCAGCTGTAGGGTTTAAAATATTGTTCTGATCATGTATTAGAGGCATACGCTCCTTTAATTTTTCTAACTTACTTTCGTAGCAATTACTAAGATCGGTAGTGAATCTCTCTGGAAAAGTAACAATATTGTCTTTTATCATATCAAGCTCTAACAATCGATTAACCATCCAAGCTCTATGCGCAACCGGTTTTCGATTAAGACAGATAGCTTTTTTGGGTCTATGTTTTTTGTTAAGTATTGCTTCTTTTATATCACTAACTATTGGAGTTATTATATTTCTGTAAAACAGAGTATGCTGCCAAAAGCTTAAATACTCTCCTTGTATGCCTTCTTTATTTAAAATAGTAGGGGCTAAGTAATTTGAATCAACGTATATAAATCTACTTAACGGTATATTATAAAATAGAGATTGATTTTTAATTAATTTAATTTTATGCTTAGTACAGTTCATAGGGTTACTATCATCAGCAAACCCATCCCCTTCTGCACTATTGATAAACATAATTTTTGCTTTACCGTTTATTGTATCCTGTACTACCTGATCTGGTATGAATAGCTTAGAGTCTTTTTTTACTCTCCAAAACTGTACATTACTTGTTTCTATAGGGTATATATATTTCTCTGTATTTGTTAAACTGAATACCCCAGTTTGTATGCCTAATTTTAAAAAATGGTCTATTGAATAACCAAACGAATACACCATAGATTCAAAACCAGTATTATCATCTCTTTCAATACCGTTAGGCCAATCTGGTAGGTTTGTATCTTTATTTAAATATGTATACACTAACCCCAAACTATCATTCATATATTTCCGGATGCATCTTACCAAAGCTTCTCATTATAACTCCAGCTTTTGCATTAGCTTCGTTTTCAATATCGGAACCAGTTTCTCCAGACTGATTAATATTTTGATCGTTAATAACACCGCTTTCTTTTTGATGGTAATGTGTTAACTCATGCGCAATAGTACGTAAAACATCTGCAAGATTACGATTAGCACCAGCTACAACTATCTTGTTCTCCACAACATTGAAGTGACCAAATGTTTTATTTTTTGAACCAAACGCAGGATCACTATTAAGTATTATTTTAGGGTAAGGTTTATTTATACCTAGCTGCTCACATGCATAAGTTATAAATACCCCTATAACATGTTTACGTTGATCATGTTCTAACTTTTCTTCATTTAGAAGCTGAGAGTATTTTTCTTGTAAAACTTTATGCATTTTAATATTTATATAATATTACCAGTTATTATATATACCGTGTATGAGATCTAATACTGGCTTAACAGCCATATTACTCATACCCACTACCCTGTACCCTGTTTCATCATAATATCTTTCTTTAGTTAACTTTTTAAACAAATCTTGATTATATTGACAGATAGGTTTCATTTGCTCTCTTATAGCTTTTAATTCGTCTACTGTCTTGTCCTTATATTTGTTTAAGTTATTAACAATGATACTTATTTTTTCTTTTAAACTTATGGCTGTATCATATGATTCATCAAACCATTCACCATAAGTCTTAAAACCCAAGTTTCTTAGATACATTAAAGTACCATTACCACCTAAAAGCATAAACGGTTGCCCGACCACGATCGGTTTCCATAATTTCTCTGATATAAACAGACTACCAGTCTCTACTATAGTCTCAGTAGTAATATATACGAATGTACGAGTACAGAGATCTAAGTTAATATTACCCGCTAAATTATCAGTAGAATCCACATCTACTATTTCGTATACATTGTTAAATAAACGCATAGCGCAATCTAATAATTTAGAATCATATAAGTTTATTACGTATTTAAATTGTTGTATATCTTTATACGAAGGGTTGCTACGCAGGTTATAACTATTTAATCCCTTGTCATATAAATTAGCGTATAGTAATTCCGATAACAGATATATTCTATGTACTCTAGGTATTCTGTTAAGATTTAAATAAAGAAATCTATCATCTTTAGGTAAGAATTCTACTATACTGTCGTAGTTAAAAGGATCGTTCCATGTTTCAAACGTAGTTACGCCTTCAACGTTATAAGGCACAGAGTTTTTCATAGCCTCAGAACAACATAGTAAATTACCGTTAATATAATAAACGTTTTTAGGTGGTAAGTTTACTTTAGTTATCCATTCATTAAGTATCTCAAAATCATTTGGTGCGATCTGAGTACGAGATGTTCCCTCTGTTGCCATTACCAGTACTATTTTAGCTTTATTATTCCTTACATCTTCTAACACTTGTGTAGAAATTTTACTAAAACCTATATCGTAATTGTGTTCAAAGTACATTACGGAATGGATATTAATTACATACAAATACTTCTTACAATCAGACGGTAAGTCTTTTACTTCATAATAGGTACAAAACCCTTGAAGGGGTAGAAAAGAGTTACCAGCTGCAATGGTGCGTAACGAGTCTTTTCGACTACCATCACCCCATTTAGCATTACTCCAACCAGTATACGTACCAGTACCTACAGTATGAAATGCACCATTTGCTGTATCAATATTATCCAAGTCTGCATTCTCAATTACGCAAATTATATCGTTGTATTTAGTACAAAAAATATTATGCGGCTTTTTTAAATCTTCCCAATTCGGCGTTACCATTTTTATAAAGATAGAGTCGCGGTTGTATCAGCAATGTTAGATGTAATTACTTTATATAATTCTGATGCAAACTTAACGTTCAGCTCATGAGTAAAATGATTACTTATTCTAGGATTTAAACCCTCTCTAGGTACCTTATCTTCAGCTGCAACATATTCATTAAGTACGTTAGTAATAGTCACTCCCTTTTTAAATATGTTAATTTGATCGTCCCCAAACCTAAAACAATGTAAATGTATTACCTTTTCAATATTATTGTTTACTACAATTTCAACTAGTTCATTAAACCAGGCTTGATTGGACCAATTATGAAAATCTACTGAATATAAATACTTGTAATAAAGAGCAGCAGCTTGGTTAAGGTCTTTACTATCTACGTAATCAGGCCCGGTTGTACTTTGTAAGTTAAAGTCTCTTTCTACACTTGCAAAGTTAATAGGTCTATTAAGATCGCTCCAAATTCGGTGAGCTTCAGTATGGCACAGTACCAATACTTTACAAGGCGCTTTTTTAAGCTCTAACAACAGTTCTTTCCTTACAGACCACCAAGACTGACCACCAAAGCCTTTACCGCGTGGTAATTCCTTTGTACCTGTTAATAGTTTAGTTAAATAAACAGGCCAATCTGTTTCTTTTTCTCTATGTACACAAAAGCTATCCCCCACTATAATTATATCTTCCGGTTTGTATGTCATGATATTATGCGTGTGCAAACTCTTCAGTATCGTCTGCTTTTTTTAATGGTGGTACGTCAATTAAAAATACATCATTCAGCTCTGGTATAACGTCATATGTTTTTTCATCTCTAATTTTATCGAGCTTTTCTGTCATTTCAATAAATGTCTTTTTAGCTTCTGCATTATGAGGTAAAGTTAATTGATGCTTAATATATGCAAACTTATCTGTATAATCAGCGTTATAAGTTTGTTTCATTTTTTCTATAAAAGCATTTAATTTATCAGTTATTTGCTGTCTAAAATTATCGCTTAATATAGAGACGTGATACTGTATAGGTGTTTCAAGTAAGTTAATAAACCAGTTTTGATAGTTATGCTTCTCTTTAATAACGCCTATATATATTAAATGTTCAATCATTTCAGGTAATCTAAATACGTTAAATGCACTAATAGTCATACCAGGACGTACTTCAATGTCTAGTTCGGACATTGCTTTAAGATTTGCTTCTACATCAGCCCATATAGTACCTTTTCTGATTAGCTCAGCTCTAGGTCCAATCTCGTCAATACTTGGCCATACTGAAATTTTATCTGGATCCCATTTGCGCCAGTAATCTAATACATTTTTACCTTTATACTTTAAGTTACTTGTATTAGTATTGTAGCATATGAATACATCTGTCCTGCCTTGTTCCAAAAGAGTATCAAGGATAAAATAATGTTCATCCATAATTAAAGGCTCACCACCTGCAAAATATATTTTACGCACTTCTGCGGTATGTTTCTTTAAGAACTCAAAACGACTCTCATTATCAACGTTATCAGTCTTTTTAACCTTATTGACCCAGAGTTTCATTCCATCGTGCTCAGGCTTTGGTTCAATGCCACCATGATACAACTGCTTTGCATCTTCTACCCAAGCTGAACTATAAGTAGGTCCGCAAGATCTACATCTAAAATTACATTTATTACTGAACCTAAAATCCCAATACTTTAAGTCAATTTTACTACAAGAGCCGTCTTCAGCTGTAATCTCAGCTACCTCAGCTATTTTATCTCGGAAGTACCAATTGTGGTATACTCTGTTACTTTCACCTGGCGTAACTCTTTCTTTATCAAAACACTTACGACAAGCTTTAGGTTCTACACCTGCAAGCATTTGCTTACGAAGAGTTTTCATATTATCACTATTCCATATCTCTTCAATAGACATAGTGTTAAGGTTACCTGCTTCGTAGTTCTGTTCAGCAGTCATACAACAAGGTATAACCTTTCCATCTGGTTCAAAAGCTAAGTGTGTCCAGGGTATGGTACAAAAAGTTGGGCTCGGTGTATTGACTTCAGTAGTTGGCATTTTTAAAATATTTATTAAGGTTGTTCAAGCATGCACTTTAATTCTGGTATAACTTCAAAGATATTTTCATTTCTAATTCCATCTAATTTTATATTAAACTCAAAAAACTTATCTTTGTATTCTGGATTATGAGGTTCATCTAATAATTTAAGAACATAATTAAATCTGGAAGTTAAATCGAAATCGGTTTTCTCCTTGAACTCAGTTAAAAAGTTCTCTATCTTTATTTTTGTTTTTAATTTAAATTCATCGGGTAACGCTGTAATATGTAAAGATTCAGGAGAGTCAATTACATTTATGTTAAAATTTAAGTAGGCCTGTTTTTTATCTAGTACGTCGTTTTTAAAGAAATATGCTATTATTTCTGGTAATCTGTATACATTTAACGCTCCGGTAGTTACATTAGGTCTAATATGATAACCCTCTTTAACTAGCTTCTTTAAATTCATTTCTATTTTAAACCAATCTGAACCCTTTCTTACGAATTCTGCTCTTTCTCCTATTTCATCAATACTAGGCCAGATTTGTAAATTTTTCTTTGGCCATTTATTCCAAAAGTCAATTACATTCCAGTTTTTATATACAAGTGTATTTAAATTAGTATTATAATTTATATTACAATTAGTATTACCAGCTTCTAATAACATCTCTAACACCTCGTAGTGCTCGTCCATTATAAGAGGCTCTCCACCAGCAAAGTAAATTTGCTTTACTTTACTCACATGTTCTTTAATAAAATCTAACTTCGTCTTACCCTCTACATTTTCTAGGTTTGTAAGTTTTTCTCTTTCTGTTATAGACATGTCATGTGCCCAAAGCTTTTTAGCATCTGGTACCCAAGCTGAACTAAAGTTGGGTCCGCATGACCTACATCTTAAATTACATTTATTACTAAATCTGAAGTCCCAATATATAAGATCAAATTGCTCGTTATACCCGTCTTCTCTTGTATAATACTCTACGGCTTCTAGTTCTTTTTTAAATACATTATTATCTGCTGTACGAGTAGAGGAGCCTGTACTCTCTTCTATTCTATAACATCTATCACACCAAGCTGGCTTTTTATCTTCCAGCATATCTTTTCTTAGTTGCATCATTGCAGGACTATTCCATATCTCTTCCAAGGATTGAGTCTTAAGATTACCTACTATAGTCTTTTCTTCATCCATAATACAGCACGGACGCACGTTACCGTTAGGTAAAAAGTTTAAATGGGTCCAAGGTCTAATACAAATAGACTTATTTGAAGTACAAGAAGACATTATGTATAATTTATAGTGTTTTTTATTTTTTGCAATCCAGGTTTTAACCTAAATGCTGCAAGGCTACCTACATCCATTTTTTCATTGTCAAATATAGAATCTTTAATTATCTTAACAAACACTTCATGCTCTGGATGCTCTTTTAACCATATAGCTTTTTTAGCAAACAAATCCGTCTCTACTAATCTTAAATGGCCCCAATCAGCTATAGGGTTAAACCACACACTATATATAGTCTTATATTGAGAGTAATGTTTAGCGAAATCAGCCATTTCCTTGTAATTGTCTGCCTGTACTATGAAGTTAACATTCCAAGGCATATACTCAATTATCTTACCTTTGTCGTCTCGTTTAATACATTGACTGCCAATCTCAAGAGATTCTACTCTTTCATTAAGCCAGTGTACATTTTTCATTACTGATTCTAAGTTACCACGTTTTCTAATTTTAGAATACGTTTCAATAGTCATTGCATCAATTGAAATAGATATCCATTCAATTTTATTCCATAAGTTTTTAATTTTATTCATTCTTTCTGGAGTCATTAGTACTCCATTAGTTTGAAGCTTAATTCTTAATTTACTGTACTCTGGCTGCAATACTTTTTCATTCAACTCTAACAAGTAGTTCCAATACAAATCACTAGCAAAAGGATCCCCAGAACCAGTTATGTTTAATGCGACAGTTTCAGCATCTTCCCTCTTCAATAATATCTCTACCATGTCTTCTATACGTTTTTGTACTTTAGTAAGCTTTGCAAAGCCTTCTGGGTCTTTACTAGCTAGTACGTGTATAAATTCATTTCTACACGAAGGGCATTGCAAATTACAAGAACGGTCATGGTTAAATATTATTACATAATCTCTTTTAGCTTTTCTTTTTAACCAACCTATACTTGTCTTACTAGTTATAGTGGTATATTTTGTAATTTTTTCTTCTGTTAATTTAGCCTTTTTCCAGTTACGGTTTATATACATTTTTTCCGGCTTAGTTACGGAATTGTCTAGAGTACTGACAGGCTGTTTTACGTCTCGAACTTGATCACTCAAAAAAGATACTAAATTAGGGCAATAATCTGTACAGTAAGACCACTTACCTTCTTCCATATCTTTAACAATATGTTCAAGTATAGGAGAGCTAAGCACTTCTTCTGCAGTTTGAGTGTTAAAATTACCTATCTCTTTTCTCATCCACGATCTACAACATACTTCTACCCCACCGTCGTCATATACTTGAAACTGTAAGTACGGAAATATACAGACATGCGTCTTAAGACTGTCTAAGTTAAACTTACCTTCAGGGTTAACTTTGTATATCATGACTTTGATCTAAATGTAGCGAGACTGCCTATATTAGCTTTTGGATGGTTGAATATAGGGTCTTTAAGTATTTCAATAAAATTATTATACTCAGGGTGTTCTTTTCTCCATACAGCCTTTCTATTAAAAAGCCCTGCTTCAGCCATATCTAAATGGCCCCAATCATCAATAGGGTTAAGCCATACATTATGTATACTATTATAAGAAGTATACAGTTTAGTAAATTCAGCCATCTCTTTATAATTGTCTGTCTGTACTATAAAATTAACACACCATGGACATAAATCAGTCGATTCCGGTTCACCTATTTCCCTTGCTTCGACTTTTTCATTTAACCATTTTACATTCTTCTGTACTGCTTCTAAATTTCCACGCTTTCTAACTATAGAGTATGTTTCTTGAGTAGCTGCGTCAATTGAAATGGATATCCAGTTAATTCTTGGCCAGAGATTTTTAATTTTATCCATTCTTTCTGGAGTCATTAGTACTCCATTAGTTTGTAATTTTACACGTAGTTTACTGTACTCAGGTAACAATACCTTTTCATTTAATTCTAATAAATAATTCCAGTATAATTCGCTCGCGAAAGGATCTCCCGAACCTGTAATGTTAGCACAAACTGTACTAGCATCTTCTCTTAACATTAAAAGTTCAATCATCCTCTCTATCTCTTTTTGAACCTTGTAAAGTGTGTTATATTTTTCAGGATTCTTTTTAGAAGAAATATGTATGAATTCATTTCTGCAAGACGGGCATTGCAAGTTACATGATTGATCATGATTGAAAAAGATTACATAGTCTTTATATCTCAACCTCTCTCTTAAAGAATTATCAACCACAGAGTCTGTTCTTTCTTTTGGTGTAATAACTGTAAATTTAAGATCACCATTACCGCCATTTTCAGGTCTACTCTTTAAAAACCGCACCGCCAAAGGACATACATCAGTACAGTAAGACCAATTCCCTGCTTCCATATCTTCTATTATATCTTTTAATACAGGAGAATTGATAATTTCTTCTGCGGTTTGAGTAGCTAAATTACCAATCACTTTGTTCTTCATCCAAGACCTGCAGCATACTTCAACGTCAAAATCACTATAAACCTGAAACTGCATATATGGGTACATACAAACATGCGTTTTTAATCCGTCTAGGTTGTAGTTGTGATTAGGGTCTACTTCAAAAATCATACACTATATATTTATCTTTAATTATATAATAAGCAATAGATAATGCAAGCACGAGCATTCTAAAAACAAGTTGATAAGTTATTATAATAACATATAAATATTATAGTCTATGAAAAACAAACTTATATTAACCTTAATTGTATTAGCTTTAGCTATTCCAGCTCGAGCTCAAGAACACACAGCAGAAGGCGTTGCAGCTGGTGCTGTAGTTGGTGGTGTGATTGGTAATCAGTATCACCACAACGTCGTTGGTGGCGCTGTTGCTGGCGCTTTAATCGGTGGAATGATTGGCAATGCAGCTGATCATGCTAATGATCAGCCTAAAGTAATTGTTGTACAGTCTCCACCCCCACCTCCAGCACCTGTTCAAGTAGTAGTACAGGCACCACCACCCCCACCACCACCTGTTACTGTGCAGTATGTTTGGGGTCCATTAGATCGTTGGGGCCACCCTCAATATGTATTCGTACAGGAATGGAATGGCGTACAATGGGTAACAACCTATTATGAATATAGAACGTTTCTAGGTTGGTATTATCATCACTACGGATATGCGTTTCGTGAAGATATGTACCGCCATCATTGGCATCGTTAATTAATTTTTACTTAATAAAAGACCCGCTTATTGCTAAGCGGGTTTCTTTTTGTTTTGTCTAGTAATTTTATAAGAAAAAATTGTTTATTTTACGCTCTTGTTCTTGTGCAAACTCAAAAAACCTTTTTCTATTTTTTAATAACCTAGGTTTAATTGCTTGATACATGCTAAGGGTATCTTGTTCAGATAACCACAGTAGTATGTTTATAATTTTATCTTGTATAGTATTTATATCGTCATCAACGTTAAATTTTTCTGGCCAAAGATCTTCAAAGGTATCGAACCCGTTGTTTTTTAAATAATGTAGCAAATACGTATCAGCATTGACAATAAACGGCCTCATACCTATAATAGGTTTATATATCTTTTCACTTACAAACAAATACGGTCTATATTCGTAAACCGTTTCACTTACTATATTAACAAAGTGACTTTGCCACACGTCTAATTTTCCTAAACTATAAACATCGTTAGGTGGGCCTGCATCCCCATTTACATCTTTAGCGCCATACTCAGTATAATCATTATTATCAGGTATAGTGTATACTCGTTCATTTAAATGATTCCATTCTCTATCTGTATATCTACCTAAAGTAATAATGTTTTGCTCGTTTAATTTAGCTTTAAATAACTTATCAACTAAAGTCACTCTATACCAATGTGGTTTTCTATTATAAGATACAAACGTGTATTTTAATGTAGAGTATTCCAATTCTTGCTCGGTATAGGTCTTAAAAAACTTACTTGTAGCCAGTGCCCAGAAATCAAAACCATACTCTACCCCTATATAACCCGCTCCTTTAACTGTGCTTAAAGGTATAATTTTGTTTATATCATCCGCAAAATATATAAACGGGTCTGTAGTATTTACAACTACTATGTTGTCGAGCTTTTGCTCTAAAGTATTTTTTAGATCATCTGTTACTCTAAACCAAGTAGAATTTAAAATTAAGTTATTCTCGTTAGGTCTACTTATATCTAAATTATTTTTTAAGATATTCAATATATCAGTTTCAAGCTTACCTGCTTTCCATTCAGAAGGAAACCCAGTATTTATTAAAGTGGTAGGCATATTACTGAGACTTACTTATAAGTTTTAGTAAGTCATCTTCTTTAGTAGTAATAGTAGGTAATTTTTCTAGTAAAGGTTTTGCTAGAGTATGAAGCTTTGTGTTATTAACCGGTACAGTATAAGTTATAGTTAAAGTAGGTTGATTGGTCCAGGTGTTTTCTAATGTTACTAAGTCTAAATAGCCGTTATTATCAACATCAGCAACATCTACTGCTGCTACGTTTCTATATTGGTTGTTAGGGTAGTATGTTTGAGTAACATCATTAAATGTACCGTCAGATTTACCTAAAAACACTCTTATAAATTGACCGCATGTGGTACTATTACCAAAGCAAATTACATCTTGTATACCGTCATTATTAAGATCTGCTACGATTATTTTAATTAAACCTATTTCATCTGGAGTAAAAACTATACCCGAATTAGATGAAACATCTGTAAAGGTATTATTACCGTTATTTTTAAGAACTTGTACAGCGCATAATGGACCACCATATGTGTCCCACAAATTAGTTGCAACAAGCAAATCATGCCGACCGTTAATTGTTATAGGTGCTATATAATCAGCCATAGAATTATCTCCTAAAATTCTAGGTGGTAAATAGTATCTATCTTTGTAATGACCCGTACCATCATTAATTAAAAGTATATTAGGATAATGAGTTTTCCAGCCGTCATACCCACCCCCTAAAACAATATCAGGATAGCCGTCGTTATTAGCGTCGATAAATGCACCTGAGTTCCATCCCGCTTGTGGGTTATTTTCAATATCACTTGGTAATCTACCCGGCGATTCAACAAGATGTCCTTTTTTATCGTTAATACATAAAACCGTTCCTTGGACAAGTCCGAAATTATTGAATATCATATTAACTTCTAAAAAATCCATATAACCATCTTTATCGATATCAGCTATAGCCGCGCTATGAGTGTAATTAGGTACAGAGGGTGTTAAGGTTGTATCCCTCGTAACACCACCATACAGTGTTGGTTCAAGAACTTTACATACACTACCCGAAAAATCTCCTGTATCTATTCCTGCATCCTCAATAACTAACTCTTTTATACCGTTATTGTTAAAATCAGCTATTAAAGAATCGCCTGCTGAAGTAGTACTAATACCTGTAACAGTAGGATCTGTAACAGGGAGAAATGTACCGCCGATATTTTTAAAAGCTAAAACAGGAGCAGGTGTCCAAGTACTACCATTGCACCCCCACACAACCAATCCTGGATAGTTATCATTGCTATAATCAAATAATCTACCTTGACAAATATACTTTAACTCTTGATTATGATAAGGTAAATTAATAGTAACAGTGCTTAAAACAATATTACTGGTAGTGGTTGACGGTTTAACAGTTCGTGCTAGTAATGCTTTAGCGCACAACATAGCTAGTACTATCGCTTTAATATAAGCTTTCATAATATAATTAACTATTGGATATAACTAAGAGATTTATTCTTTATTCTTATTATAATCTTCAGGTAACTCTCCTAACATTTGAGAGTGATCAACAGCTTCCATATGCTTATCTTTTTTGGATTTCTTTTCAGTGGATTTCTTACCCCAGTTAATCTGATCGTAATTATCAGCGTACTTTGAATAAGGTACAGCTAATGGTCTTGGTTTATCGCCTTTTCCGTTCATTTTTTAAGTTTACCTTTCAGTCTTTTATTCTCTTTAATTAAAAGTTCTATCTTATCTCCTAACAATTCAGCAGGTACTTCTTCATCAGCACCTAAACTTACTCGCACATTTGCAATAATATCAGCTTGCTTGTTAGCAATTGTTTGATAGAACGCTAAACGCTCTTTCATTGTAAATTTTTTCTTTTTAATTGGCATATATTATAATGTAAAATATTTTATGTCTAATTTAGAACAGTTAACCGCCCAGCTATCAGGAAATAAATCTAATGTGGTTTTTTTGTCCCAAAAACTTTGTTTTGAAATTTCACCTATTATGTAAATTTTATTTTCCCATATACCTAGAAGTACAAACTTAGTTACCTTAGGGTTGCTGAACGAAAGACTATTTTTTTTAATTAAGAGGTCCAAGTAAGGAGGCTTACATTTATTATTAAGCTCTCTTGTCTTAACTTGAGCACCATCTAAAAAATCTATACCACCATCTCCTGTACCGCGATCGTAGCATTCGAAGTTAACTAACTGATTAGTAGCGAAGCCGTATGCGATTTCACCTTTAATACCTGTTATCCAGTTTTCTTTTTTGCCTCTTTTACCCTTTTTTTTCATTTCGACAGCAAAATCTTCAGATTGATTACAATCTGCTTCTGTAAGTTGCTTAAGAGGTTTGAGTTTCATTATAAAATAAGTGGCCCCGTTTTTATTGCGGTGGTCGGCCGACCCACAAGTTGTCGTAGTCCTTTGACGTTATCTCCAGTCCAGATAATACAATAGTAGGAACTTATCTTATAAAGTCAAGCTTAATTATAGATAAAAGGATCTCTTTTACGGATCTCTTCTAACATCTTCTTATGCTTACGCTTCAATTCGCGTTTCTTAAAAAAATCTTTAACGTATTTGTATAATTTAGTAAACATGTTATATTTTATGTGATAGGTAATATCCGAGTATATTTACGTTCTTTTCATTGTATGGCAATAGATCTCCGTATACCTTACCATGCTCATCAATCCAATCTCTATCAAAACCTTCTTGCTCTAAACGTTTAGCTTCCCCCACTTTAAATACAGCTGCACGTGCAGTATTCTTCTTAAAGTCCGGCCACACAACTACAATACCTATATCGGAAGTTATAATAGCAGACGAAGCTTCCTCTGTTTCAGCTATATTAGCTGCTGGAGCAAAGTCTAAATCCACCTCGATATCAAACTTAGATTGCTTGACAGCATTGACTATGTCATTAGCATAGTCTTTTACTGCTTTATCTACTTTAAAGTTGTGCTTCATTACATTATTATAACGTTTAATTATATTTATTCAATAAAAAAAGCCTGTATTGCTACAGGCTTTGTTGTAATATGTAAGTTGGATTAGAACTTGAATGTGACGTCAGCTGTTAGGTTAGTATCAGTTAACGTTGCTTGCTTTTGTTGACCAGCACCAATAGTACCGGAAATGTACTTTGTTGGAGTAGCTTGCAAGTTAAGCTTGTATGTTGTAATGCCATCAATACCCTTTGACTTAGTAGGTGTTAAGTAACCACCTTCAGCAATAACTCTGAAAGCATCCCCGAACTGATAGTCAAAGCGTAAGCCACCTTCTGCTGCAGCACGAGTTACCTTAGCAGCATCAAATGATTGAGCAGTATAAGCATCGCCTGTTTCAGTAATAGCATCAAGTGAGCTTGTTTCGAAACGACCACCAATGAAAGGAGCGAAACCAAAGTAACTCTTTGAATATAAACGCTCATTTAACCAGATGTCTTTACCATTACCCTTACCGGCATTAGCATAGTTTAGAGCAGCTAATGTATGAGTATTAGCAAAACGGTCATAAGCAAAACCAAGATCAGACTTTAATACTAATAGATTGTTAAACGTGGTTAAGTTATATAGACCTAAGTGATGCTTTTGTAATGTACCAGTAGCTTGATCCCCGTTAATATTAGCATTAACAAAGTCATACTTTATACCGAATAGAACATCGGCTGTAACAAATGATTCAGCACCGATAGTAAATGTATTGCTTGAAGTTTTATACGTATCAGTCGTATTGCTACTTGTACGTGTATATGTTAAATAAGAGTTCCAACCATCATCTTTATTAGCATTCCAAGTACCGCCATAGTTGCGATCTAATGGATTAGAATCAACGAGCATATTATAACGACGGCTTGCAGCCTGTAGGTATGAATATTGATCGATACGAGTACCGTAATTAGCTACAGAACTTGTTACTGCTGTTGTGTTACCAGTAGTAACAATTTTAGCAGTTGATACTGAAGTATTTTCTGTAACTACTGGAGCACTATATGTTACTAATGTTGGTGTAGTGCCATCAGCATATACTGTAGTAGTAACAGCTGTATTAGTAGTAACATTAGTTACAGGTGTAACTGTTGTAGCAGTAGTTATTACTGGTGTAACAGTAGTAACTGTAGTCGTCTTAGCGATGTTTAACACTTTAGTATCAGCTGACTTTGCTTTAGCTTGTGAATAAGCAGTGGTTGAAGCAGCTGTACCATTTACACTTGCATATGTGGTTGTTGGATTACCAAATACTGTTTGACTAGCAACGTTCTGGGTTGTTGTAGCTGTGCTGTATAAAGCATTAGCTGTTGTAACAACTGCATTGTTAACTACATTATCTGTAGTTGTTGGTGCACCGTAATATGTACTAATAAGATTACCATTAGCATCTTTAGTAACTGTAACAGGTGTAACTGTTGTAGCTGTATCTACTGGGGTAGTAGTTGTTGTAGTTGTTAGCTTATAAGTCTTAACTACTGGATTGTTACTTGCATCAACACTATTAGCAGTTGAATAAGCAATAGTAGCACCAACTACCGCGGTACCGTTTTTAGTAACTGTAGATGTTTGATTGGATGTAGTAGCTACTGTATAAAGAGAAGAGCTATTAGCTGTTGAAACTGCAAATGATACATTTGTATTAGATGTTGGTGTACCATATACTGTACTAATAGTATTACCTGTACTATCTGCAATAACAGTCATCGGCGTCGTCACTGTAGTAGTAGCAACTGGAACTGTTGTAGTTGTTAATACGTTTAAGTTAGTAGTAACAATAGTTGAACCACCACTTGTAGTAGTAACAGGGGCATATGAATTAGCTAATGTTACGATAGGTGTTCCGTTTGATGTAGTTACAGCTACTGCATTAGTCGTAGTAGCAACTGTAGAAGGTGTTACTGCTGGTGTGGTAGTTACGACAGCGTTACCTGTTACAGATGTTGTTGCTCCGTTAACAGTTGTCCAGGTTGTCGGTGTAATTGTTGTTACTGTATCAAGATATGTTGTAGCAATAGTAGCACCATTAGCTGTTGATGTAACAGTGCGAGGTGCTGTTGATGTTGTAGTAACATTACCTGTTGTGACAGTCTGTACTGGTACTGTACCATGGTTTACAGTGACAACTGGCGAGCCGTTTGTTGTTACTGAACTATTATCACTATATAAAGTGACTGTAGTAGGGATTGTCGTGGTAGTTGTATTAACATATGTATTATCAATAGAGAAACCGTAAGCGTTAGTTGCAACTACATCTACTGGAGTAGTTGTTACGGTTACTATTGGAGTGCCGTTTGTTGTACTAACAACTGTTGGTGAGCCACCGCCCGCCATAAGTGAAGTACTAACTGCAAACGTCAATATAGTTAATGCGATTAGTTTTAGGATTTGTTTCATACTCGTATATTTATAAGCTCTTCTGAGAATATCTCCACTGTTAAGTTTAACTCTTTGGCAACAACAAGATAAAAAAAGAGCTCCATTTCTGAAGCTCTTGAATATTAAAACTTCCAACCTTTAACTGTGAAGTTCGAAACCCAGCGTACCGCGCTTGTTGCTAAACGGGTTACGCTGGTTGTTATTTTCCCAGCGTACCGAGTTGTGTTTCTACTGCAGTTAAACGATCCGCAATAGCATCAAGTGCTGGATCAGCTTGTACTGCATCAGCAACTTGTGCAACAACAGCAGGAGCAACTGTATCAACACCAGTAGCAGAAGCAACAACATTAGCAACAGCAGCTGTTACTTGGTCTTGTACTGCTGCAGCAGGAGCAGGTAGTGCAGCAACTGCATCAGTAATAGCAGCTGTTACAGCAACTGGATCAGTTACAGTAGCAGGGTCTGCATTAACAACAGCAGCAACAGCTGTCGATACAGCAGCAACAACATCAGGATGATCTGCTGCAGGTGCTTGTGCAACATCAGCAACAACGTTAGTTATAACAGTTGCAGCAGCAGGAACATCTGCGCTTGGGCTATCTGCTACTACGCTTGCAGCAACTGCTTGAGCTGTAGCTTCTGGTACTGGATCAGCTGCAACGATATCTGCAACTGTATTAGTTATTGGGCAAGCAGCAACTGCGTCAGCAACAGCGGCTGTAGTAGCATCGCTTGGAGCTGTGCCTGTAGCAGCTGTAACAATAGCAGCAACAGCATCAGTAGCAGCTTGAGCTTGAACAGGATCTGTAATAGCAGGAGCAGCAGCAACTGCATCAGTAATAGCTGCTGTAACTGCTACTGGATCTTGTACTGTAGCAGGATCAGCTGTAACTACAGCAGTAACTGCGGCACCAACAGCTGCAGCAACGTCTGGGTTAGCAACAGCAGGTGCAGCGGCTTGAGCAGCAACTACATCTGATACAATATCAGCAGCAGCAGGTACTGCAGCAGATGGACTTAAAGCGACGACAGCATCAACTGGAGCTGGTGCTTGGGTAGCTGGAGCAACTACAATAGCAGCAACTGCATCAGCAGCTGGTTTTGTGACGAGATCGTTTACTGTTTTTTCAACAATAGTAAGACGAGTATCTAGTTCTTGGATGCTAGCAGCATCAACGCCAGGAGCCTGTAGGCCTGCCAGCGTGGTTAATTTGGTTTCTACCGCAGTTAAACGTGCGGCTAAGGATTCAATTGTGTTTGCCATAGGTTCAAATAATATTTACACAAAAAAAAGCTCCGAGGGTGTCGGAACTTAAAAAAACTTAAACTATTTTGCAAGGTTAATTTTTTTCACCTCCACCATTTACCATTAGCGGTAAAACTTTGGCATTTGACGGTTACCATCCCAGTTTTCGCCCCACACAGGTGCACGAGAACAGATATGATAAACGAAAGTAGCAGGTAGTAAGCGTCTCTTACTTTCAGGCCAGAGAGCTGAAAACATTGTATCGTCGTGAGCAGCTGAACCTAATGAGTAAGGATAGCTTTTCTGACAGCTTGCGTTCCATAATTGGAAATAACCGAGAGGTAGATAACCGTTTAATTGACTTACAAAGCGATGACCTACTTTACGGTCGATTTTTGGACCAGCTAAAAAAGTATGTTGATGTGAATCACCATCTAGTACTTGTTGTAATTCGTCTTTACCGATTACATCTATACGATCTGCACCATATAAACAGGTACGATCGAGGTGCGTATGATTAAATAACATTCTCTTAAAGTTTTCAGGTAGAAGAATATCTGTATCTAAATGTAAGCGCCAACCGTGATACTGAAAATAATTCATGCCAGCATTAATAGCAGCTCCCTTATTAAAGTTACGGCCATTTTTTTGAAACAAATCTGTTGGTACGCAAATTGCACCGTGTTTGCGGCAGACGTTTTGGGTATCATAATCATCGTGAGCAGTCACAACAATAAATGTATCAGTCTGTTCAATATTTTCGTCAAGTGTAACATCAAGAAGGTCAGCAAAGCCAACCGACGTAGTGACCACTTCTAAACGAGTAGAATCTTGGTCGTATAAACTGGAATTACCAGTTGGATTATAATAGTAAGAGCTCATATATAGGAAATATTTATTAAACTTATAAAAAAAATAAATAATTCTACTTTATTTCTTTATTGTTATCTAACAATTTTTCAGTCTTCTCTAATATAGGACGTAAATAGTTTACTGTGAAGTACTCAGCTTCTTCGTTGCTACCTGCATATGCAACAACTTTAGCAACTTCACTAAGTTGGCGTAAGTTAAAATAAAGTTCGTCATTAGGGATGTGTTTAATGCGTTTCATAGTACCTATTATCGGTACTTTACACATAAACATCAAGCTTTATTTTTAAGATAAGCTTCTATTTTTAGCATTGATTGCTTGACTGCCATCCACATATCAAGATAGGTGTATGTTGCTAATCTACCTGTAAAAATAACGTTATCTTCTACATCTGCAAGCTTTTTATATTTTGCATACAACTCCCCACCAGGTCCAAACGGCATCGGATAAAAAGGTATATTACTTTCATTGTGCTCAATGGATCGCTCGGAAGTAATAATCGTAGGTCCTTTATGATTAACTGTAAAGTAGCTATGATCATACATTCTAGTAAACTGAACGTCCGCAGTATTAAAGTTAGTAACACAATTATTTAACCTTTTATACGAAAACTGATGTATAAATTCCAACGATCTATATGGTAATCTACCGAACTTATAACCGTAAAACTCATCTATCTTACCTGTATAAACTGTAAGATCTGCTTTCTTAGTCATCCAAGTATACTGACTAACACCTAAATGTACTTTGATACCTTTAAGCATCTTTTCAAACATCTTTGTATACCCTTCTGCTGGCATGCATTGATACTTTTGACCTTCATACCAAGTAGGGTCTTCACAGTCTTTAGTTTTAGGTACCCTATTAGTAATTGATTTAGGTATTTGATCGAATGGAACACCCCATTGCTTTTCAGAATAGTCTTTAAAGATGTATTTTATTATTTCTTCTTGAGTCAACTCTCTACCAATATCTTTTACTGTCTTTTTGCTGTATGGTAAAGATATGGTACCTAGCTCAGTTACACCTTTAGGTTTATTATCAAATGGAAACCATTCTGTGTATCTACTTAAGAACAAATACACTTCTTCATCGTCAGTATGAAAGAAGTGAGGGCCATAGCTATGTACTAAGGTACCGGCTACGTTAGAATCATAGCAATTACCACCAATGTGGTTACGTGTTTCATATATATCTACCTTATAACCGGCTTCTTTTAATAAAATAGCAGCAGTTACACCAGATAACCCACATCCAACTATCTTAGCAGTTTTCATTTTAACTTAGCTTCAAGAAAGCTCTTATTAGCAATAAGTCTTTCTTTCCAATCAGCAAACTCAGGATCATCAATAATTTCGTTAACTAGATCTAAACCTTCTTGGTATCTACCTGTCCAGTAACATGATACAGATAACTCATCGTTAACGTATTTTCCGTATACTTTTTCGTTGACAAACAATACATATTTTGTGTTAACTAATGCTAAAGACTTAGACTTACTTTCTTTTAAGTGTTTATAGCCTTCTTCCCACATTTGCAAATTGTTTAAGTACCTACCTAATATATAATGCGGTTCAGATCTATCCGGAAACATATTAATAGCAAGCTGCATTTCGTATTTTATTTGATCAACAGGCGCTTTTAATTCTATTAAACATTGAGCTACTCTCATTTGAGATTCAAAGCATTCTTCTATCCAAGTATTTTTTAATTTCAAGTATAGTCTATACCATTGCATAGACTCTTTCCACATACTACTGTCAAAGTAGCTTTGAGCAGTATAAAATGCAGAACGATTATTAAGACCATCTGGATCATCTATTAATGTCTCAAAAAATTGCTTAGTTAAACGTTCAGCATCATAAAAATATTTCTTAGGATCAAATGCTCTTGAGCCTATAGGGTCGCATCTAATGTAGAAGTCTTTATCAGATAAATCTCCTGCACTAAAATTTGGGTTTTCGACACATTTAATAATAGTGTGTGCAACCCCACAAAACCTCCAAGTATATTTGCCACTATATAATATAGTAGTTTTAAAAGAAGAGGAGCCTCTTCTATTTAACAGGTAGTATGCATCTTTATTATCATCTGGTAATTCAATATCTCCAAACAACAAATCATCTGCATCTATATGTAAAATGTAATCAGCTTTGCCTCTAGCACGTGCCATCATTAAGCACTTGTTTTTATCAAAGCCCTGCCAAGCATCTACAAAGAGCTCTCCTGGTATGTTTTTTTCTTTAAAGAAATCTCTTACAATATCACAAGTTCTATCGGTTGAACCTGTATCGCAAACGATCCAGTAATCAATAGATTTATAAACAGACTCAAGAGTCTTTTGAATACAGTGTTCTTCGTTCTTGCACATTGTTGCAAAAACGATTGTGGGTCTTGTTTTAGTCATTATTCTTTTACGTTAAAGAAGTACAGATGAAATAATCTACCGTTTTCTTTTGTGTCTCCATAGTAGCCTGTTGCAGCATGTAACGCACGAGCGTTAAATATGACTAACCTATTATATACATTTGCTACTGTATCGACTATTTCAAAGTTATTTACATCATAGAAATTATTACCATTAAAGCTTAAAGAGTCTAAATCTTCTTTAGTACGCTCTAAGCGTTTTGCATCTTCATCTGTTGCAGCTGTCATTAAACCAGTAATTTTACTTTTTAATGTGCGGGTACCGGTTTGTAGTGGTGCATCTGGTGATAGATAGACCATCGCTGCGTACTGTTGTGTATCGTAGTGATAAACTACATTGTCTTTAGCGACACAATATTGAAATACTCCAGTTGCTCCAACAAATTCAGTTACCTCCTTATTAAGCAATCTACTAAACTCTGCTTTTACCCAACTAGGTATATATTGTCTTTCTGTACGAGCACCTTTGTGATATTTTTCGTTATGCTTAAATTCTTGTTGTAAAACGTAATCTCTAACAGCGTCTGGGTTTGCATAAAAGTTATCTACAACAATTAAATCTGGCCCTTTATATTTGTTAAGAGTAATAACACTATCTACAGGATCAGTAGGTTTAGTAATATGTATAACAGGAGATACTACTGTGATTGTAAATACATTATTACCCCTAACAGTAATTGAATATGTTCCTGGTAAAGCATCAAATACTAATTCGAATCCACTTTTAAGAAATTTTTCTGAACTATTATATAAATAGTACTCCTTAACGTCTAGACGGTCAACAACATTTATCCCGTATGTAACACGTGTGCCTGGTGTTTGACCTGTTATTCTAATATCATCAGCTGTAATTAGCGTGTCAGTACTAGTATCAACTACCCACCCTGTTACACGGCAACCTATACCTGTAGGATTAGTATTTTTGTTCATATCGTTAACATAACCGTTAACGTTACTTTGTGTATCAATATATCCTATAAAGTTTTTATTGTTTGTCTCGTGCATATAAATATTTAAGGTTAGATCTCGGTTACTCCAGGTATAATGTATCTAAGTTGGTCGTTTTTAATAGCGGTTAAATGTGCAGTTACATACTCTATTTTATTCTGTTTATGGTAATCTGACGGACACCAATCTTTTACATAAGTGGATTGAAATTTCACTTTAGTATTGATAAAGTTTGCAAAAGTTTTTTTAGTATAATACCAAAATGAATTAGCGTTCCAATACGACGCATGTGTAGGGTCCTGAAAAGCTCCTCTACCATCTGTAGAAGGTGTACTTGAAAGTAACATACCACCGTGAGCAAGTAATCTCCACATTCTTTCCATCGATTTAACAGGATCTTTATATAACTGTAAAGCATCATCTGCTAATATAAGACCTACTGAATCTTCTTTAATTGTACCAATTGTATCTAAATCAATTTTAACGCAATCAGGTTTAGTATAACGTTTACTAATATCTACTATTAGTAAATTATTATCTTTGCACCATCTACGCATCATCTGTTCAATATACTTTTCGTATAGTACCCAAGTATATTCTTGTATCCATTTGTTTAGTTCTTGTGAAGCAAAAGAATTAGTAGCATGATAATAATACACATACAGTACTTTTTCTATTTTATACATCTTACCTTCAATATAAGTACGACACATTAAGTCTTGATCATCTAGCGCCTTTAATGTTTTATCGTGACCACCTAAACGTTTATAAAAATCTCTATTCCATACTCTAATATGATTAGGTGCAAACCAAATACGCGATACAGACTGAGGGGTAGGTAAGAACGTTCTGTTAATAGTGTATACTATGCCTTTATATGTATACGGATAATAAGCCCAGTTATTGTTAGAATTGAATACATTAGCTGTATTACCGGGCATTAAATCTATACCATCAGAATATATAAAATCACATACGTTTTCTTTAGCTGCTTTTAATATCTCTTCTACACAGTCTGGTGTAATTTCATCATCATGATCAACTTCAGCTAGCCACTCTCCTAAACCTTGATTGAATGCATAGTTCTTAATTGCACCAATTAATTTACTATCTTCTAAGTACGGTACAATACGTATCCAATCTTCTTTAGGTAAAAAAGAAACATCAGCACTATTGTTGGGTACCACTACCCATTCAAAATCTTTACACGTCTGTATTTTAAGAGACTCGTAAAGTCTCATTAAATAGTCAGGTTTATGAGTTGGTGTTATTATTGATAACATGTTTCTTTTTAAATCGTTCAAATATTTCTTCTGTGCGTCTACCCCCGTTACCTACCCCTTTTACTGTATATGTAAAACAAGCTTCCGGGTTTTTAATAATACGGTAACCCGCTTTAGAGATACGCACCCAGTAGTCCCAGTCTTCTATACTGTTGAGTGTAGGGTCAAAATAACCTACTTCCTTAATACATTCTTTTTTATGTATTACCCCTGAAACGAAGATAAAATTACCTCTAATGAGCTCTTCTGTGCCTGGAAACGTTTCTGGGTTTGATATACCAAAAGGTACTGCTACTGTACCATCTAAAAAACGGTGACGTACAGCAGAGTAAACCATGTCTGGTTTTTCTCTATCTATTACTGCCATTTGCTTTTTAAGATAGTCTGAATCCCATACATCATCACTATCACAGTATGCTATGTATTCAAAATCTAAAGAATGATTTATAATATTAAGTGCTTGGTTACGCGCTGTACTGACCCCGCCATTTTCTTTAATTATAGTACACATTTTCATTTGATCAAAACCAAGCCCGCTTAAAGAACGTACTAAGCTGTTCTCAGATTTAGATCCGTCATCAACTATAAATAATGTCCAGTCTTTATACGTCTGTGCAAACACAGCTTGTACAGATTTAACGAGAAGGTCTTTCTCGTTATAATATGGCATTACTATAGCTACTCTACTCACTTAAGAATTTCGTTACGTATTTTAGTTGCTGATATTTCTTGTAGTTTCTTATCAAGATCAATCTGCTCAATCTTATAACCTACATCTCTACCATAAAATATGTTAGTGATATTAGGGACACGTATTATAGTGTATTTACCTTCATAATCAAGCATACCTTTACGTATATTAGCTTCTACTTCTTCAAATGAGAAAGGATTCTTTTCATCTGTACCTTGTGTATCTCTAATAGCGATACAAACTTGCCCGACCCGATTAATACCCTCTACAATTAAAGCTTTGTGGCCATCGTGGAATGGTTGATATCGACCGAGCATAAATGCTGTAGGTGCTTTCGAATTAAACGTAGGAATAAGTTGCTTTTTAATTTTAGTAGCCCAATACAAAGGCGAACCCTCATCAGTCACCACTACATCTGGATCATCTGGTGGTACAAATAGCTTAGTTGTATCGGCAAAGTCTCTAACCGGTGTTCTATTTACCCAAACTATAAATGCGTCCCCAAAAGCAGCTCTCGTTTCAGGAATAGGGCAAACAAAATCAGCCACAGCAAATTGCCCAGAACGAGTAACGATATCACAAAGCAATCCCATTCTTCGGGCTTGCTCCAATCGATCCTCCACGGAAAACTTAAGATCCTTATTAATTTCTTTGCGTATTTCATCAGCGTTAAAATGTACAGCGTTTAGTAACTTTGCTAATTCTAAAGCAAGAGTTGTTTTACCAGCGCCGGGTAATCCCATTATTAAGATCTTCTTCATACATATACATAAGAAGAAACCTTAAGAAATCAAGTTACATTTTATCGAACTTACTTGCTAATCCTGCTATATCAGATTGTTGAAACTTGAATGCTAATGTTGCACCTGCAGGTCCTAATAATGCTATTAAACCTGATGGTAAATGAGTAGACAACGCACCTAAATGGGGTATAACATATGATTGTATCATTGGTATTGCTGCTACTGCTGCTGATATAAGAAATGCTTTAGACTTGGCAATGTTAACTTTTTTAATTTGATCTTTACAACGTTCTTTATGAACCTTCATTAATGTTGCGCTAATAGCAGCATCTGCCATAATCATTTTGTTATATGCTTCTCGGTCAAAGTAAGCAATCTTAACTGGCGTTTTAGCCTTAACAGTAGCGTTGCGTGGTGCACCAGATACTAAAGCTCCTTCTCCAACGAACACTCCCGGTGGCAAGGTTGCAAGAAACACTTCCTTATCTCCTGCTTGTTTAACGACATCAACTTGCCCGGATAGAACCACAAACATGAACTCTCCGATGTCGCCCTCTTTAATGATAACCTCACCAGCTGGGTGCTCTTTTGCGGTTGGAAAGGTAGCAATCTTTTTTACAATCTTTGGTGGAACACCAGCAAATAAAGCAGATGCTTGAATCTCTTCAAATTTAACTTTTAGTTTCTTAGCCATTATCTACTGGTACAAGCACTGAGCCCTCAGAAGTATCAGCTAACACGTACATTTGGTTCTGTTTAGAGCGTAATTTGCTTGCTGGTATATCAGTCAATAAGATTTTATTGTCTGGTTGAAGGACTGTCATAAAGTCTTTGGAAGGGAAGTATACGGGTAAGGTTTTGACAAATGCTTCGTTCATATAGTATTACTTAGCTAAATATAGATATGAAATACCTGCTATTATTAGCATTTATGGCAAGTCTTGCCAACGCAACACAACAGACTTTCGCATTTAAGTCATCAGCTTTCCAAACTAACGGGTCATTTTCTGGCTACGAGTTAACTTTAGAAAACACCGGTTACAATAGACAGCAAACTATTATAGCTACTCAGGAAGCTGCTGCTTCTACAGCTGCTGCTGCTGCACAAAACACCCCTATCAATCAGTTTATTAGTGGTTTACAGGCACGTATCTATTCACAAATTGCTGCTAATTTAACTTCTCAATTGTTTTCTACTACTGCTACACAAGGTACATTTAATTTGCCTTCAGGTGCTACAGTTAACTGGGTAGAGAATAAAGGCATTGCTACTTTACAGATTTACGATCCAACTACTAACACAACAACATCTATACAAATACCTGTAGGTACGTTATTAGCAGCTGGTGCTACTGGAGGTTAATATGAAATACGTTTTACTACTTTGCTTACTTTTAACAGGGTGCCAGACTTACAAAATGGCTGTACATCCTTATGAAGCTCAAGATAAACCTGTATTACAGGAGAGTCCTTTAGTTAAGCAGTTAAGAGCACTGCCACCTTTAGATGCACCACAAATGACTATTGCTGTGTATAAGTTTAGCGACTTAACCGGACAGCGTAAAACGTCAAACAATTTAGCTCTATTCAGTTCTGCTGTTACCCAGGGTGCTGAGTCATATTTGGTAGAAAGTTTACAGGCAGCAAACAACGGCGGCTATTTTAAGGTATTAGAGCGTACAGGGCTTGATGATATTGTTAAAGAGCGTCAAATGTTAAGGCAGGCGAAAGAAGACTTTGAAAATACTAAATCACCTGGTACGTTACCTCTATTGTTTGCGGGGGTATTGGTTGAGGGCGGTATCATTGGGTACGATTCAGACATTATTACAGGGGGTATTGGTGCAAATGTACTCAACATTGGTGCACAAGAACAATACAGCAAAGATGTAGTAACTGTTACGTTACGATTGGTAAGTGTAAATACTTCGGAAGTTTTATTGAGCGTTACCACCACCAAGACTGTATTTTCCGTTAATATAAATGGCAATTTAATGAGTTGGTACTCAAATGGAACAAAATATTCTGAAGGAGAGCTTGGATTCGCAAATAATGAATCCGGTAACGTTGCTGTTAGAGCTGCTATTGATCAAGCAGTTATAGAGCTAATCCATAAGGGTGAGAAGCAAGGATTGTGGAAGTTTAAGGGTAATAGTAAAAACTAATAATCTTATATAAAAATAGTAAGTATAGACAACACCCAAAGTCTATGAAACACCTTACTAAAACTATAGCTATATTCCTACTAATCGGATTAGCACGCGCGTTTGGGCAAAACGCTTTATATGTACAACAGATTTCAACTTCAGCCATTGTCAATGTCTTACAAGCCGGTGGCGCTAACCGTATTGGTAGCTCTGGTTTGAACTCTATTTTTAACGGTGATACAGCTTTTATAGACATTAAGCAGGTAGGTAATGGTAATGCTCTTGATTTTAATTTTACAAGTGCATCAAATACTAACTTAAAAATATATAATACCGGAGACAGCAACACTCAAGGTCTATATATTAATGGTGGTAGTAACACGTTTGATTTAGAGTTTACCGGTTCAAGCAATACTATGGTATTTAATAGTGATGCAAGTAACTCTGGTACAACACAGGCTAATGTCTCCCACGGTACCTATACATTTACAGTTGGTGGTAATAGTAATGCGTTTAATATCGGTACTGATACTGGAACATATAACTCTTTAAACTACACAGTTGCTGGTAATAGTAACGTATTTAACATTTTACAAGACGGAGCAGTAAGTGGTACTTCAGGTCACAATCAAACAGTGATAGTTGATGGTAGTAGCAATAATGTGTATATTAATCAGAACGGTACAAGTGCTAATAGCTTATACTACAAGTTAACAGGCTCAAGTACCAATACTTCTATTACACAAGGACCTACAGGTACAACACCACTTAATATCGCTACTACTGCTGGTATCACGCATCCTTAATATGTATGAAAAAGAGTGAAAAGCTTTTATTCACTCTTCTTGTCATTTTAATTTTTTTGCTATGGTGTAGCCTCGTATATGGTTCAGCTGGACAGGTAACAGAGATAACCGGCCCCACTCAAATTACGAGAGGGTCGGATAAAATTATAGCTGCTCTTAAAACCGGTATTGAAAGTAATGATCGGGTAGAGACACTCAACAGTAAGACCGGTATTACCTTTGCGGATGAAACTCACGTTACAATAAGTGAACATAGTAAATTACTGGTGGACGATTTTGTGTATGATCCTAAAAGTAGTTCAGGTAAAATAGGATTAAAAGCACCTCTCGGTACAGTTAGATACTTTTCTGGTAAAATAGCGCACAATAATCATAACAACGTAAATGTGCAAACGCCTACAGCGAGTATAGCTGTTCGTGGTACTGACTTCTCTATGACTGTAGATGAAATGGGTAAGAGTTTAGTTATTTTATTACCAACTAAGATAGGCAATCGTTATGTGGTTGGTAAGATTGATGTTACTACAATGGCTGGTACTGTTACTTTAGATAAAGCATTTGAAGGTACATTTGTTAGTACTAACTTTACAATGCCCACACCCCCCACTATATTCAGATTAGATGAAGGTGGTGTTAATAATAACCTGTTACTGGACTCTCCTAAATCAGCTGCTTCAGAAGCTGCTGAAAAAGCTGATAAAGCTGCAGCAGAACAACAGCTACAACAGGCTGCAGCGGTGGCACAGTTATATGCTACTGCTCAGGCTATACAAAAAATTGATAGCGCTACATTTGTATTTAAACAAGACGATGCAGACGCTTCTAAAAATAAGCTTAAGAGTAACTTTAAAGGCAATGTAATAAACATTATTATACCGAATGGAGAAAACGTTACTGTTAACTATGTTTATCAGGGCGGCAAAGTATCAGCTAAGAATGGTACTGGCACCGGGGTAATAATGAATATCGAGCAAAGGTAGTTATCTTAAACGTTTACTCTTAACGAACAAGTTCTGTAGATAATAGTTAATCTCTTGGTAGGTATTTTATTAAAGCTGCTATAATTAAAGCAACTACTACTAATGCTACTATATAAGAAACAACCATATTAGTTTTCTAACGTTTGTTTAAGTTCTTTGGAAAGTTTATCGTACTTTAATGATTGTAGTTGTACTGTAACACACCAAGTATTCATTGCTATACATAGTACATCAAAAAACAGATCAAAGTAGCTATGTTGTATTATATGATATATACCAAATGCAATATAACTAACTACTATAACCGAACTAACAGCTATAAGCGCATATACAAAATTACGAAACGTAAAGATCATATTCATACAAGTATTATCAGGTATTCTATATAAAAATCAACTAAATAAGTTAATGAAGCACACGTATAAAATACTGCTTACTGGGTTAGCTATCCTTGCCAGTCTTGTAGTATTAAGAATAAAGGACCCATTCTTTATTGAAACAGCCCGCTTAAAAGGATTAGATTACTATCAAAGGCAACAAAGTAAAGTAAAAAGTAATAATATTGTTGTAGTAACCATAGACGAGGCGTCGTTAGACAGGTTTGGCCAGTTCCCCTGGTCCAGAGCAGTATTAAGCGAAGGTTTGGAAAAAGCATTTAATAGTGGTGCGCAAGTTGTAGTTATGCCTATTCTATTTTCTGAAAAAGATAGATTAGGTGGTGATACTATATTTAATATGACTTTGCAGAAATATCCAGTAATAACTGCACAATCAGCTGCACAAAAAGGCAAAGGACAGCCTGTACCAAGAGGCTTGGCTACTATAGGTGACGGGTTAGGAGATTGGTTGTTTACGTACCCTGCTGCTATTGGTCCTACTAAAGAAATAGGGCAATCATCTGCCGGGGTCGGTATGTTACTAACTACCCCTGAACTTGATGCTGTTACAAGACGTTTACCTTTAGTGGTTAAAGTAAAGGGAGAGGTATACCCCACTATACCTTTAGAAGCATTGCGTTTATTTGGTGGTGAAGAGTCTTATCAAGCTAAAGTAGATGAAGCAGGAGTACAAGCTATTAGAGTTAAAGGTACCCCGCCTATTACTACTGATGCTAATGGTAGAGTGTGGATAAACTTTAAATATACATTTGATTCGGTTTCATTTGCAGATGCTAACTGGTCTATTGTTAAAGATAAGATAGTATTCATTGCCTTAACCGCAGAAGGCCTAAATAATACTGTAGCTACTCCTGTTGGTATTTCACAAGGATACGAGATATCTGCTCAAACCTTGCAAATGTTAATAGATAATAGCAGATTACAAAGACCTTCAACATTCGATCTATATGAACTTACAGGTGGTGTTATACTTGCTATTATTCTTATTGTTGCTGCTTGTTATTTGGGGTATATCCTAAATGGTATACTAATCACTACATTTTTATGTGTACCTTATTTTATTGGATCTCGTTTATTTGTTAATCACGGATATCTTACGGATTATACCTGGCCTACCTTAGCGGTATTATTACCCTGGGTAGGTGCTATATTCTTTAGATTTGTAATGGAGTTTAAGTTAAAGCAGCAGATCAAGAAGCAATTTGGTACTTATTTAAGTGCAGCATTAGTAGAGAAACTACAAAAAAATCCAGGTTTGTTAAAGCTTGGTGGAGATGAAAGAGAGTTATCTATTATGTTTACTGATGTAAGAGGCTTCACAACTATATCAGAGCATTATGGTAAAGACGTACAAGGTCTGACAATGATAATGAATCGTTATATGACTGCTATGACTCAAGCCATATTAGATAACGACGGTACCCTCGACAAATATATTGGTGACGCACAAATGGCTTTCTGGAACGCTCCTTTAGATGATCCAGATCATGCTCGTAATGCTGTTAAGACTGCTATGCAAATGCTAAAGAGACTTGACACGTTTAATGAAGAAATAACTAAAGAAGGTATACCAGCATTTGGTATGGGTTTAGGTATTAATACAGCTTCTGTAGTAGTAGGTAATATGGGTAGTACTCAGCGATTTGACTATACTTGCTTAGGTGATGGTGTTAATTTGGCTTCTCGTCTAGAAGGACAATCAAAACCATACGGGGTACGTATTATTGTTGGACCAGTAACACACGAGTACGTAAAGAATGACTACCAATGTTTTGAGCTTGATTGTATAGCAGTTAAGGGTAAAAAAGAAGGTGTTAGAATTTACACTATATTAGAAAATAGCTTAATCGAGATGGTTACAGAAGTAAACAGAATGCATGAAGCATTCTTAATAGATTATAGAACTCAAAAATGGGATGAAGCTGTACAACTAGCTACAGCATTAAAGAAGTATAATCCTGAACTTAAAAAATACTACGAGGCTATGCTAGAGAGAATAAAAGAGCTCCAAGGAGCTAACCTTGGAGCTGATTGGGACGGAGTTTATAGAGCTACGTCGAAATAACTTAGTAACCTAAGAGATACTTGCGGCGCTTTGTTGGGCCTTCTACTTTATAACCTACTGGGGTTAATGTGACAGCTTGTGCGCCGCCACCGTTACTACCTGTAGCAGGTACTGTAAATTCAAAGCAAGAATAATCATGCTTTTGTAAATACATTTTGTGAGCTACTGGAGACGAAAATGTTACTGTAGCAGAACCTGGGTTAGCATAACCTGAACCTGTGTTAGTGATTTGTACGCCAATAATGTTACCGTTACCAACAATAGGCACACCAGTTGCGCGATTTGAACCGGATTGTGGAGCTGAGAAAGTACAAGTTACTGCACCATCATTACCTGGACCCCAATAACCTAATCCACCATTCGTGATTACAACACCGCTAATGCTTTGTGTATATGTACCACCCGCTTGATAGGATACTGTACCGGTTGCTGTAGTGCATTGATAAGCACCGTCAACAAATATGGAACCTGTACCAGATGAAAGACCTTCTACGCCGGTATTATTAGCCGTATTCACGTAATTTAAAGTAAAGTTTGCTTGTGCACTACCTGTACCAGATAAACTGTTAGAGACACTAGGAATTACGTTAAAAAGTATAGCAGCTCTGTTATCGCTGATATTGCAATCAATACCTTGATATGTAGTAGGATCGTTGCCAACTTGATTTTGTGTTACTTGAGAATTGAAGTAGGTAGCCATATATGTTATTATTTAGTAATTTTTGACTCAAAAACCTGTATCGTTATATTTACCAAGCATATTACCCATAGGTTCGTCTTCTTCTTTAGCTACTTGTGTCTGTTGGTTTAATAAATTAGCTGCAGCTTGTTTAATATTGCTATCTGTAGAATTAACTAATGAAAGTAGTAAAGCGTTAAAAGCAGTAGATAAATCCTTACTCTCCAAGGGGTTATTGCCTTGTGCGACTATCAGTTCTTTTACTTTTGCAAGTAAACTAGCAGTGTCATTACTTTCTTTAACAAGAATAGAGTGATATTTTTCAATAAGGAGTTTATCTGAACGCATTATTATACTTATTCTTCTGAAGTCAAAGCTTCTGCTAACGTAAACATTCCTTTAACATGCGTTCTTTCATTAACTAATTCTAACTTAATATATGTAGGTTGGTTCTTTATTATTGATTCCATTAATTCCCCTGTAATCTCTACTTCATCTAATGTGTAAAAGAGCTTAAATGCGTTTATTGTTTGCTCAATATTGTAACGGATACTATCTTCTTCTTGTTTTTGTGCTTCTATCTGCTCTCTAGTTTTATAAGGTACTACTCTCCACTCACTGTAAAAATAAAATTTTATCTCTATAGGTGCACCTGGTTCAGCGGCACTATCACTAAAACTAAAGGCCTGGCCAGGTTTTATAAACTTCGGTATCATATTTTTTTTTAAACATTTATCAATAAGTTCTCTAGCTGTTACACCTGGCACAAGGTTAAAACTAGTACCTGAACTACGTTCAATAGCTATAGCACAACAATTTAAATGTTCAACGTTAAGTATGCCTTTTATACGACTGGCACCGGCATATCTAAAAGATGCTACTGGAGATGTCCTATACTTATTATATGATAGGAACCCTTCGTAGCTAAAGCCTTCTGGGTCATTAAACTGGTCTTGTAATTCTTTTACGTTAATCGGTTCTTTCATATTATGGATACTGGTCTTTACAATCTAAATAAAATCTTGTCATTTCTGGGAACACACTTAAAAAGCTTGTACCACGACGAGAATCACACTCATCAATAAACTGGTGAAACGCTCTACGTATTACTGCAATGTCTGAACGACCAATACCTTCTACAATAGCTTTTTTCATTACTTCTAATACACGTTCCATTTCTTGTGCACAAAGTTCTGGAAAACCAGGCTTAGTAACTCTATAACCACCAGGTATGTGTACATCTACTTCAACTTTGCGTATACGCTCGTTCATATACTGTACACACTCTTCCATATAGCGTAAATAATCTTCAGTTAATATCCAAGCACTCATATACTCAGGTTGTCTAAGATATGGTATACTAATAACTAAAGGTTGCACTCTATCAAGCGATCTAGTATGTTTCTCAATTAAATAGTAACTGTCTGTTAAAAAGTCTTTAAACGAAGTAACAGACATTGCATTATATGTGCACATGAATACCATTTCTACTTTAGGGCATTCAGTGAATATACGATCAACGTTTTCATACCAAGTTTTATAATTCAAGCCTGCACGTATATATTCACCTCTCTTACCATAAGCTTCACCACTTGTATAAACTGTAATACGTTTAGCAGCGTTTGCTTCTGCAATTCTGTTTAGATATGTTATAAGCTTATCTATATAGAGTTTAGGTGCACCTAAGTTAGTATTAACACTGAACATCATCTCAGGTTGAGGATGTTCAATAAAGTAATCCATCAACTTAAATGTGTTTTTACTGAGTAGTGGTTCTCCACCGGTTAATCTTAATTCTCGTAATTCTCCACTAGCTATAATACCAGGAAACCATTCCCAAAAAGCCTTAATGTAAGGGTTACTATCTTCATCTTCAATTGGTAACCTAGACTCCATTTCTAACTGCTTTAGAGAGTTAGTTATAAATGCACCAGCGTGTATGGAACCGTGTTCTCTAATTTCTTTCGTCCAGGTAGACGAATAAGCTGGTGTACAATACAAACACTTAAAGTTACACGCATTTGAAAAGTCTAATTCTAAAGACTTCGGTATAATATCTACATCCCAAGGCATCTGAGGTACTGTATTAATACGATCATCATTCCAAGATGTAGCACTCTTTCTTACCCTATCACTAAACAAATTCGGGTTATTTAAATCTTCAATACGCCAACAAAAATTACACTCTTCCGGACGCTTACCCTCAAGCATCATTTTACGTTTTTCTTTTTTATCGTTAGTATTGTGTAAAGCAGAAACGTTCTTCTTAAGCTCGTCTAACGGTATCTTGTGTGGTGGACAATGATGACAGCTATGAGTGGTACCGTTAGTAAGGTGTATAGTTACTTGATTCCATTTAGCTAAACAAAAGCTTGTACTAGTGGCATCTAGTTTGTCTTTTACAGCTTGGAGTCTCTGTACAGCATTAGCTGCTTCAGCATTCAATGGCTTACCATCAGCTGATTTGGGTGAAATCTTGTTCTCGGTGTCTGTAGACATATATTAATTTACTAGTCGTATATGTGTTTATCCAGCTTGTTACTCTCTATAGCAAGCTTAATCATACGCTTTCTTTGCCATTTTTTATACCAGGATTTTACTGTTTTAAATAAGTTTTTTATTAAAGTCATATGTTTTGTATAGGTTGTAATAAGCTTCAGCTAGTTCATTCATATAGCTAAGTCCAGCATGTGTACCGTCCCTAGCTCTATCGTCTTTTCTTACTTTTATTATCTTTAGTCCTTCATCTTCTAACATTGTATTAGATGTAAAGAATTTTTCAATAGTTTCTTTCTTTAATTTAAAGAATGTTTCATCCCAAATATACCACATCCATTTTATGTTTCTGGATTCAAGTGTTTCTTTAATAAGAGTAAAGGCTGTAACCATTTCGTAAAAACTATGCATACATGAAGTATAGTCATAATACTGTATATCCTTAGCTTTCGGATCGTTATGATAATCATCACACTTATATCTTCCGTTTCTAGTAGCTTCTATATCAGGTTCTGTGTTTATGTTATACGAGGTATTTCTAGTTATTAAACCATCATCAATATTACCTATATATTCTTTTCTAAAAATCATCGGAAAGTCAAACACCACTAAATCAGGATAATCTTCTTTTTTAAGAGTGCTTATAATTTGATAACACACTCGCGCAATAGTATCTATACCAACCCCGCCTATTCCGTAGTTTTTTAAGTTCCACTTACCTAATTTATTAGCTAATAAATACGGCCACGTGTGTTCGTCAGGTAAAGAAACACCAAACGTAAAACTACAACCGAATGTAAAGAGTTTACGAGGATCTTCAGGTTTATAGTTAGGATACTCTCTAAAGCAATTCTCGCCAAATGTGTAAAGTATTTTTGTATCTAGATATGTAGGAGTTACAGCTGGACCTTCATGAGTCAGTCGTTCTATTTGTTTGTTTCTATTTTTCAACCCGTCTGTTGGTGCAAGCGGAAATGTTCTAGGATCCCAAATAGTAGAAATAATCCTATCCCAATCACTACTAGGTTTAATATGTAGTAGATCAGATTCCGGTAAAGACATTCTCGCACATTTATTAATAAGCGGTGCTCTATTTAATTCTGCTCTGAAATCTTTCATTGTTTTAAATAAAGTTTGGCAAAACCGTTTGCAATTTGCTCCATAGGCTCAAAACCAAAATGACTACTATCACGAGATTTTCTATCTGTATGTTTCAATACCATTAAGCCATCTCCATCCATTAGTGTATTGTTCGTGGTTAAATACTTTTCCAGAGCAGGTTTTTCAAGTTGACAGTAGTTGAAAGACCATGAATACCAGTACCATGGTAAATTACGAGCATTACAACTTTCTCTTATAATATTAAAAAAACGTAAACCATGCATAAATGCCTCTACCATAGAGGTATACGCATAATGTTTTAATCTAACATGAGCAGAATTGTAAGAACGGTATACTGGTCCTATTTTTATATTTTCTCCTACCGGATGTTTATAAAAATTATCTCTCTCCTCATCGTATGTAGTTAAGAAGTTATAGTTATATATTATACTCGTTTCTATAGGCTTACTTTCAATATTACCTAGATAATAATCTCTCATTATTTCGGGCAATAAAAAGAAAACTGCATCAGGATAATCTTCTTTAGGTGTAGTAGTAATGACTTGATAAAAAATTTCAGTCATCGCTTGTATAGAAACACCCTGTTTACCAAAGTTATACACTTCCCATTCAGGTCCTAATTTTTTAGCTAATAGATATGGCCAGGTATGCTCATCTGGTAAACCGTGTCCTAAGGTAAAACTACAGCCAAAACAATATAGCTTTTTAGTTTTTTTATCAGTAGTATTTTTTATTCCAGGGTAGTATCTGTAACCATCTTTATTTATATGGTATTTTATTTCTACATCTTTATATACGGGATTAACATTTTGCTTGTTTTCATTAGGCATCCAGTCTAATACTACGTCATTACCTAAATAGGTTTGCACTGGAAAACAATTAGTCCAGTGCAAACCATAAAACGAAATATTATCTTCTAAGATTTTATTAAAGTCTTTTCGTTCTCTAACTAGACTTTCCATATATTTTTAATTTAGTATGGCTAAACTCTTCAATATGGTTAGCATTATTTAAGAGCGGCTTACCTTTAATGTTTAAGCTAGTATTAAGTAAAATAGGACATCCAGTTTTATCGTACCATTTCTTTAGTACTTGATGTATAAAAGGTGTATTAACATCTACAGTTTGCACTCTAGAACTACAATCTACATGCACTACACCTGGATACAAATCAGGACGTTTGCAAATATGTGTGTATTGCATGTATGGGTAAGAATCGTGTTTACCCTTATTAACGAACAAATCGTTAAAGTGTTCTTTTAACACGATAGGGGCAAAAGGTCTAAATTTTTCTCTACCTTTTACTTCATTAACAATATCTTTAATATTTGATACTCTAGGATCAGCTAATATAGAACGATGACCGAGAGCTCTTGGGCCAAATTCTGCTTTACCGAATATTACCCCAGCCATCTTTTCTTTGTCTAAATAATCTACTAAATCATCAATATCGACATTAGTACCTGCATCGTGACCGAGATATAAATTATTCATCTCGACTGGTTGACCATAATAAGCTAGTGCTGCTCCTACTGAGGAACCTGAATCTCCTGGGTTAGGAAATATCCACATATCATCTACTAACTCTAAAAGGTAGCTATTAGCAGTGCAGTTAAGTGTACAACCACCTGAAAGTACGAGTTTTGTATAGCCTGTCTTTTTTAAATACTCTTTAGCAATATCTACTACTATATCTTCGTATATTTTTTGAGCTGCTAAAGCTATATCAAATTTATTAGCTTCAATTTCTTCTTTAGTAAATAAACCCCTACAACCCCTACGTAAGTCTAATGCTAAGTTACAATCATCATCAAATAGATTTTCTAGTATGTAGTTATAGTACTTTAAATAATTGGAAGTACCATAAGAAGCCATACCCATCATAATATACTCTTCTTCTTGTGGTTTTAAACCGAGCATATCAGTCATAGAAGAATAGAATAAACCTAATGAGTTAGGATAACCGCGAGAGTGAATACATTTATATGTACCATTACTAATGTCCCATACAGATAAGGTTTTAAATTCGCCTACTGAATCTACTACTAATCCTAATGTTTTATCCGTGTTGAACGGTGCTGTATATAGAGATGCACATAGATGTGATACGTGATGATCTACATACTGGATTGGTGCATTAACACCATACATATTAAATACGTTCTTAACACTGTAAGGTTGCCATTGCTTATCTACTACTAAGCGTCTTAAAAACTTTTTAAAAGGCTTTTCGTACCACACAATTACATCTGGTTCTCCATACTCTAATGCATCTGCAATTAACTCTATATTAAAATTAGGATCGTTTTTAACTCGAGAGTAACGTTCAGCAGAAGATGCAAATACTATTTTACCATCGACAATAACTGCAATTGCTGCATCATGAGATAAACCAGATGCACCCCATATTATTTGGTTTTTTGCCATTTTATAAAATTTGATCAGGTGTTAGCTTTTTAAGAATTAATAACTTATCTGAACTTAGTACTTCAAATTTACCTGCATATAGTCTTTGTAAGAACAGTAGTGCTTCTTTATAGTGTACTGCAACCCCGCCTAACAAATTAATTTTATGCTCAGAATCATAGTTATTAACAACTAATATACCATCGTCTTTTAAGAGTAAACTAAAAGCCATAGAAATGATATTTAATGCATCAATACTATTAGTCGTGTAATTGTAATGTATTACTTTAAATTTGTTCCAGCCAGTTTCTTTAATAGCTAGTTCACATAGTATATGAGGTATACTACCTTTCATTTTAACTACTCTATGAGACCAACCACTATCTGCAACGTTATAATCGAACTTGCGTTCAATCTCTCGTTGCCACCAACTGTCAATACTGTATACTTTTGATTTAGGGTGATCTACTAGTGTTTCAGCGAGCCATATAGTTGCAGGACCTTCTCCAGCACCAATATCTAGTATATTAGTGCGGCTATGAACAAAAGACTCTCTATAAGGTTCATCTAATACTTTTTCCCAAATAGGTAAGTTTTTAGTAAATGTATCTAATGTAAATGTAGGCATATTATTGTGGAATTCCTTTCAGTATTGTACCATCTTCACGTCTATCGAAGAAATACTTTTGTATCATCTTTAACCAAGTATCTGGCACGTTCTTTAATTCAAGTATACCTTTACCGTTAATAAAGATTTGCTTAGAAGGATTATACCAGGTCATTAAGAAAGCTCTATCAACATAGCTACGGTTAAATATATCGCCGTGCCATTCATGGAAGCAATTGCCTTGTGCATATGTTACTAGCTTTTTAGCACCCTTACCTTCACCAGAACCTACAGGTTTGCCCGCAGCCCAATCGATAATGTTATTAACCCACTTGTGGTAAGGGGCAAAGTCTGGACAGTTATTTAAACCTAAACCAATTTCAGAGTGTACAGAAAGAGGTGTTTCAAATATACCATACATAAACGCTGTATCTCCATGCCCTAATGGACAATAAGGATATAAGCCACCTATTTCTGGTTGCCACATATCTCTTTGTGCAGCTATACCGAAACCAGGATGCCCAGTCCAGCGTTCATTATTTGGCGGGAACTTACACATAGCCGGTAACTCTTTACCAATTGTACCTACTTCTGTAGTCCAATAACAATGTTCAAATACTTGACAAACTTTATGATTATCTAAAGCAAATGATGTTTCATCATACCAAGAATTGTTATCTAAGAATACATCGTGGTCAAACCAAGCTATTTTAGTGTATTTTTCAGGTACTAACTTTTCTGCTAAATTTAATAAACACTCTTTTTGGAATAAGATATTATACTGATTGCCTTTAATGCGAAGCCAATTGTCATTACCTTCTGTACTGAAATGATCAGATAAAGATACTTCAACCCCGTACACCGGAATCTGCAATGATTCCATATAACGTAAAAACCTATTTAAGTTAGCTACCGGTCTCTTGTAACCAGACCAGTTAAAATGACTTGTAATAACAGCCATATCATTACGGTGACGTAGAGTAGGTTTTTTCTTACGCCATTCTTTAAGAAACTTAACTTCTAGAGTTTCTAAAGATTTAGCTTGATCACTAAATTTAGCTTCTAATTTTACAAAATGTAAAGCCTCTATCATGTTGTGGTGATCTATATCGATTTCGTACCACATTTTTGCTATTTGACCACGTACTTTTTGTATAGGTATATTTTTAAGAATTAACATTCTATACAAATCTAAACCTTCATAACGATTGCCTATAAAGTTTTCATCCATACCACCTTCATCTAAAAAGCGTTGCTTTCTATAAACAAAAGAATGATCTCCAAACACTGTTTCAAATTGACCTAACGGGTCATTATAATCTATAGTAACTTTTTCTCTATTTAGAATCTTAACTGTAGTCTCTTCATCTAATACTTTACATTGGCTGTAGGGTAATATAAAATCATAAACCGGGTCAAACCAGGAAAATAAACTGTCCCATTTTGTTAAAGCGCATGGATCGTTAACCCATACCCATTCAGTATTAATATGAAACTGAGTAATATAATTAATTAAAGCTGTACGATGAAATTCTTTATTAACTCCGTCATCAAACTTTTTAGGCCACATTACATACTCAACATTAGGTAGACCTTTAATTAACTCTGAAACAGTAGAAGGAGTGGGTGTATCAGTTTGTTCTGCTATTACTACTTTACACCCTGTTGCCGCAATAGACGGCAAAATAAACATGAAATTTTTAAGCGCAGATCCTTTAAGTTTATAAAACGGTATAACAAAAGTAAAGTCTTTCTTGTCAACTCTGTCAACTTGCTCAGGTTCAGCTGGTTGTAGCAGCTCGAGCTCTATATTACTTTTGCTAGAATCTAATAACGCAGGTGTTTCGGTTTTTTCTCTCATACAGGTTATAATATAATTTAACCTATATTAGAGAATTATCAATATGTAAATCTCAATTATAACCAGCAGACTGGAATATCCACCTTAAATCACCACTAGAATCTTTAGATTTATCTTTCGAATTGAAACTTGTATTGTACGTAATAAGATCTAACCCGGTACCGTTAACACCATTATAACGCGCATTTAAGTCTTGCGCACCTGAATTAGTATACAAGCCAGTAGCAGCAGCATTTGGACCTGGACGTACGCCCGTGCCTATTGCTCTAAATATTGTGTCTAGATCTCCGTGACCGCTTACTCCGTAATTTGATGCCATGGTTGTATATATTTATAAGATTAAGATGCAGTATATGTACTATATTTTACGTAATTTGGCCAACCTGGTTTAGCAGGATTGTAATACGCTGAAACACCAACTACATTACCAGCTGATAATGTACCAGCAGCGAGGTTAACAGATGCACTTACACCTGCAACTACCGTATAAACCGCACCAGGTGTACCCCCTGTTGCATTAATAACAATAGGGGTATAGTCTCCAGCATTTAAGAAAGCAGCACTAACATTACCGCTACCATCATACAAAAATGCTAGTTGGTTGCATGTTAAATTGCCAACTTTATTTACTGGTACTGCTGATAAGCTCATTATGTATACTTATCCTAAAGACCTTAAATCTGCATTAACTTTACTTACTATTTTGCAGTTTTTTACCCTCTGCAGAAACATAGTTTTTCTTAACATTCTCTATAGAACCATGCTTAGCAATAAGCTTACGTATATATGCTAAAGATGTGTATTTGTTGGTTTTATTAGTTACAGGGCAAACAAGGTATAAAGGTAGAGGAAATCCGCGAGATTCTTCTTTTTGAGCTTTAGTTGCTGCGCGTTTTGCCGATGGAGCACGACGTTTCTTTTCTACTTGTTGTACAGTGGATTGGTTAATTGTATCGTCCATAATATTAAATTTATTAAGTTACTTCAAGAATTCAATTTAAAAATAATATTTGCATTCATATTTTGAGATGTCACCTCAGCTTTAGGATAGAAAGTGAGTACAGTTCTAGTAATATGTTCCACTATTTGTTGTGATCTACCCCATACCTCTAATCCTTGATTTGGCTTATTTTTATTAAGTTTAGAGTAATTGCACCAGAGTAGTAAATCCGATTCATCTTTCTTAAAGTGCACATCGACATTATTAGTCTTTAACACATGAATCATGTCCGGGTTCGGAAAGTTTTTAGAAACTTGTTCGTTTTTTGGTTCGGGTGTAGTTGGTTTTTCGTTTTTGGACTTCATACCAACACTTATATTAAGTGTTAATTAAATCCAGCAGCATGTAATGCTTTTAACCCTTTATTCTTATCAATTATATCCATTCTAACGGATTCAGAGTTATTAGGTCTATAATCATACCAATATAACCAACCATCTGCAATCCCCTCAGTTTTAAGTAAAGGTTTTAAAGCTTGTGAATAGAATTTATCCTCTCCATAATACAAATCAGGAAAAGGGCATTGTAATGCTAACTTTCTTTTAACCGGATTAATATGGTTGGTAGGTTTAACAACTAAATTGTTATGTGTTTCGTTCCATTGCTTTTCCCCGTACTGCATTGAACATTCAAAATATTTCAAGTCAGTTAAATCAGTAGTTTGAAAACCTCTTATACCAACAGTATCTGGGTTGCTCTTTAAAGCTTCAAGCACATTTCGTACATAATAACGACTGATACGATCATCATCATCAATATAAACGATGTAGTCACCAGTAGCCGTTTGTTTTAAGATTTCTCTTTTAGCTCCAATAGTAAGTTGGCCGCTATCACAATAAGGTATAAACTGTACCTCTGGGGTAAGCTGTCTGTTAATTTTCTTATAAAGAGAATCGAAGAAATGCTTACGAGAAGTAAGCGTACAAACTAATATAGAAAGTTTAGGCATGTGATTTAATTTCGTCTATAATACTATCTATTAACGCATGTGTAAAGCCTTCTTCTTTGTTACCATAAAAAGCAGGCACTTGAACATAACCGCTTCTACCAAATCTTTTAATAAAAGTTATCTTTTCAAAGTTATCTTTAACATCTAGATCGTCAATAAGAAAGTTTCTACCATGACCTACACCGGTTGGTATGTTATATTTTGGTTTCTCAATAAACTTCCTATCAAATATTCTATCTTCATTAAAACCAAAGTTAAAAGCTTTGTTCATTGCTATAGCATAGTCTTTAGTAGCTCTTGTAAGCATATAAAGTTTACCAAAGTCTCTTAAAGCAAATAACAGGTAATTAGCACCAGGGCGTAATACTGTTACGTATTGTTCTTTCTTGCTTAAAGCAATAGTTACAGGTTTATCGCAAAGATTAGATTCATCACCAAGATCTCCTGCAATAGTTTTCATACCAAGGGTATGAATTAAGGTTTCGTCTAAATCGACGAATATGTTTATTGTTTCAGAGGGCATTGGCAAATATCGTAATACTTACAACCGTGACAATCATCATCAAGATAGATATGAGGCATTAAACAAGCTTCAGCAGTAGTAGCTGCTAAATCTGTATACGCTGGTTCGCTTCTAAAATAATCTGGGTTACCAGTCCAAGGATACGTGCGTACTCTCTCTTCTTTACCTTCTTCGTTGATTACAACTACTGAAGTTTCTGCATGAGAAGCCAGCCTCTTTTTACGCTCTTTTTTAGGCATATTAGGGTGCTTCTTAAGCTTAACATTAATCTTTGGCAGCTTATTATTTTTACATTTAGAAGCTAGATCTCTAATCTGTTCTTTTGAGTAACCAGCTTCAAGATACTTCTTAGTTTCTCTTGTAATGTACTCATTAACAAACCTTTCAACACTGCCACCGTATTTCTCGGTGACAGTCTTTTTGAAGTAGTCAATAGGAGCAAACGTTTTATGTCCAGAGATATGATCTACTGGATAAACGTATTTGCCGTCTTTAGATACGGCTATAAGATTAGTATCAATGTTCATAGGTACAGTATGGTACCTTAACTGTTAATATGCAAGCTTATTGTATAGGTGTTTGTGGTCTTGCCAGTCTACGCTCTTGACTCGGATCATTAGGTTGAGCAAAGTAATGCAAACATTCCTTATCTAACTTTATTGCATTTTTCTTATTAAAGTCTTGCAGTTCTTTATCAGTTGGATTACTCTTGTTGAGCTTAACACGATTAGGTACCTTTTTACCTATCATATTATGGAAAGTCTTTGCAGTTTCAACAATACGTTTAATCTTCCTGCGGTATATAGGTGAGCCATATAACTTCAGAACTTCAGGGTGTAGTTTAGATGGATTGTTTTTAGTTGCCATATGTAGTATTATAACGTATTATTTTTCTTTATCAATATCTTTTTTACTGTATGTGGGTATGTTCATTAACATTTGCCAATCTTTATCAGAGAAATCGTTTTCGATACCATCGTAAAACTTATCCTGCTTAAAAATTTCTAATATACATCTATGCTCGTAATCAGTAGTTAAGATCCATTTAGGTTCTTCTCCTCTAAGCATAACAACGGTATAATCCTTACCATGCTTAGAAGCTCTTCTTATTACTATCATTACCTTGTTTTGCCGTAATGTATTACTTTAACTCTTGGATCGTATTTCTTGTCTTTACGCCAAGGATCAATCACTATACTACCATATGGGAAGTCTATTTCATTTACCCACCAGCTCCAATAACCAATTAAATAAACATCTGCTTTAGAATCAAAAGTAGAGTCCCCGGTATTAGGATCGTAATAAGTTACTTTACCACCATGCTTTTCAATGTAATGAGCTACTAACAAACTATAAGAACCGTTAGTATAAGGTACATCTGGTTTATAAGCTTTACCCACAACACAAACCTTTTCACCTTCTTTAACACATCGTAGAGCTAAGTTTTCAGCTTGTATTTCTCTACTAGTCATAATACTGTCAAACAAGTCGTAACCTAACTCTAAACGCTGTGCTAACCAGCGTAAAGCAATATTATCTCTAGGGTGACACGCACCACCATCACCCATACCAGCAGTCATATAAGCTGGACCCATAATACGGTAATCACTGTCTTTTAAAGCATTTGTAACTATATCTACATTAATATTACCATTCTTTTCAGCAACATCTTGTATCATGTTAACTAAAGCTAGCTTAGTAGATATAAATGTGTTGTAAAATATTTTAATACATTCTGCTTCATCCCAAGTACCGTGTACATAACGAGTATCGCAATCGATTATTGTTTCATAAAACTCTGATAACTCTTGTACATCTGCATTGTCTTGTGAACCATCTTTACTGCCCATAATTACCATTTCTGGTCTAACCATATCTTCTTTTATAGTACCCATCGCTATTAAGTACGGGTTATAAACAAAACGTTTATTAGGTATTAAATTGATAAGCTGATTTCTAACAGTACCAGGCAATACAGTACTAATAAGCACGATTAACTGTTTATTAGTAGTCCATAAATTAACTTGACGTAATACGGTTTTAACAATAGAATAATCAAAGTCTTTAGGTTCTAAACGACTTGTGGGAGTTTCACCACCATATGCAGGATCGTGTGGGGTGGGTACTGCTACAAAGATAATATCTTTACCCTCTATAGCTTCTTTAATGGTATCAACAATCTTTATGTGTTGAGACTGTATGTTTTTATTGGTGTCGTAACCGTACACTTTATGACCCGCTAAAGCCATAACATCAGCGCAGTCTTTACCAAGCTTACCAATGCCAATCATTGCGACTTTTTTACCCATAAATCTATTTATCTCAACAGGTACTATGTGCAACAACTACTAGTGTTTATGCTTAGCTTTACCGGCTTTCATATTAGCTAACCAGTGAGCCATACGTGCTTTTTCACCTGAAGAGTGTTTCGCAACATTACGTAACGTACTCACACTTGCTTTAGTATTAACACCTGAGCGTTTAGCTAAACCCTTACGTTCAGGATGTTTACCATCCATGAAATTTTCTCCTTCAATGCCCTGAGTTACAGCTGCATTTACAGTCGGATTATCCCCAGGAGAGCTCTCATCTTCGTACTTTAGAGGATCATCTGGGGCTTCTTGGTCCTGGGTTGTATCGTAGTATTTGTCGCTACTACCATAACCTAGAGTACTGGTTGTGCTCTCTGCAGTAGCTGTAGTATCATCAGTCACTTTTTGACTACCATCTAAACCATTTGCATTTTCATCCCAATAATCTTTAAAAGATTTAAATTTCTTTCTGTTGTATTTTGTTTTGCTTACAAAAGCTTTAGAAGGAGGTGGCATATCTTTACGCACACCAGCCATCACGTCTTTTTGTGTAATTTTACTAGGTGTTTTCGATTCATCGTGTACATTAGCATGTAAAGCAGCTAGATACTTTTTAACAGGGCCAGTTGTACAACCAACTTTCTTACCTGTATCTTTACGGTATACACATTTTCCTCGAGCGACGTACGGCATATTAGATATTTATTATAAACATTAAAAAAGCCGGTAGCTATAAACACCTATTTCACACCCACTAAAAATAGCTACCGGCCAATACATAATTAAGAAGTTATCTATAATATTCCACTATATAGTAAATATTAGTATGTTACTATTGGCAATTATACTGCTTTTAGCTTCTCTTGCTATAGCAGCAGTCGGGGCATATTTTAGTATTATAGGTTTGAGTCTGTTATTCGTAGGAGCAGGAGCTTCTATCATGATTATGGGTACCACTTTAGAAGTAGGTAAACTCGTGGCAGTTACGTTTTTACATCAATATTGGGAAAAAATGAACGTAATGCTAAAAACCTATCTTATAATAGCTTGTTTGGCATTAATGACTATTACTTCTTTGGGTATATATGGTTATCTTGCTTCGGGATATAATACTACTTCTATTAAAGTAAAAGATTTGCAGGAACAAATTGAAAATAATAATAAACAAATAGAAGTTTATAAGAGCGACATAACCACTCTTTCTATTATACCTAATAATGATAAAGATGTAGTTTTAATTAACATTAATAAAGATAAGCAAGTAGAACAGGTTACTCAGTTTATAAAACAGAAAGAACTACATATTACTGAAATTAAAGCTACTATTGAGAGTGATAAAAAGAAAGCTATGGAGAGTGTTGCACTTAATAGAGCTCAGCTTGACACGAGTGTTAATAGAGTATCTGAACAAATAAAACTTTATAATGATAGGTTATCTATATTAGATAAAGAAATACAAACTTGGTTAGATAAAAATGATGATGGTGGTTTCTTTAAAAAGAGCAGTCTTGACAAAGCTCGTATAGTAAAGGAGCAACAAGCTGCTGAAAGAGCTCAAATAGATGCTCAAATTAAAAATGTACAGGACAAAATAGACAAGCTACATGCAGATAGTGATAAACAGATTAGTTTAATTAATGAGGAGTTAATTGCTTCTGTAAAAGCTAATGAAGCTCAAGTAATACAATTGCAATCAGAAATAATCAAAGATAAACAAGACTTTGAACAAATACAAAGTGTTGCTGATACTCGTATTGCTGGGTTAATGTCTTTAAAAGAAAATAAAATAAAAACTAATCAAGTTAAGGCTAAAGAAGACGAAGCTAAAATAATTAAGTTACAATCAGCGAATAACGTACTTCAATCAAAGATACTCACTACAGACGTAGGTACATTTAAGTATGTTGCTAAGAACTTAAATTTACAGCTCGATCAAACTGTTACTTGGTTTATTTGGTTAATTATGTGTGTATTTGATCCGTTAGCGGTATCTTTATTGCTATGCTTCAATGTAATTATTAAAAATTACAGAATGAACAAAGTAGTTAAAAAGATTGAACCTAAGCCAGAACCTAAACCTTTAGAGCCTGAGAAAACAGACACTACCCCTGTTACAGCTATAAACCCAGAAGAGTTTAAGCTGTTAAAGCAAGTAATAGAAGAGCGTAAAAAGCAAGAAGCGGTTATCAGCAAGCCAATGGGCAAGCTTTAACCTCTATAGCCAAGCTTTTGTATACCTGAACGGTGACCTGGTCTAGCCATATACTGCTTAGCTTGTTTAAAGCTATCACCAGTCATTACTTGACAAGTACCTGCAGTCTTATGATCCCACACCATCACACCAAACCTATTTGCTACCTTTTCCCTTGGAACGTAGTTTGGATCGGGAAGTATTCCCATTTCGATTAGTTTTTTCACCTTTTGGTCTGTATTCATTTAATATTGCGAATGTTTTTTTCTGTTTCTCAATACGATTATATAACCTTCTAGCGAAGTGCAAACCTTTATTTTCAAAATATCTAGCATCTATTTCTAATGGATGACGGTAGTATAGCTTTTCATAATCCGCTGTCATTGGTACGTGCAATATCTTATCTTGTACGAAATGCCTAAATTCATGTATTATGACTCTGTGAAACTGGCCTATTCTTAAATCAGGTACAATAACAAAATATGCTCCATCAGAATCATAGTTGTACCAGTTCCATCTACCGTGTTTTACACCTCTTATCTTGATAACAAAGTTTCTTTTCTTTTTAGCTTTGTATACAGGATCAAGTATTGCTGAATATACAAGGGAAAGCGTATCCCAGTTAATCATAGGATACGCTTTTCTAATGAGTTTATTTGGTTTGAATATAACCATAAAAATGAAGGCCTTTATGAAATTCTACAGCCCCGTATTTTTGCTATAGTTGCATCGCGAAGGTATACGTTATTGCGCGGGGATCAGGCTCTGACAAAGCCTCGTGCTCTGTTGAGAAGAATCTCTGTTAATGTAAGCGATTAAACTTACAAAGTGTTTAAAGAACAAAAATGATTATAGTGCCTAATTAATTAAGATCAAGCACTATTATTTACTTGTTAAAACTTGAAAGGTATCGGGATTGCTCGAAGGCCAGATATACTCTAATCCCTCTGGTGCATCTGGAAACTCTTGTTTATAATGATCCGGATATTTCTTTATTAGCATTGATTGATGTGATAAATGTATATCTAACATACCTAACCACCAAGGATACGTTGTAGGTTTGGATTCATTGTAGTAAGCACGTATTTTCTCATAACAGGTATCTTTATAACCACGCTCTTTCCATACCTCGCATATAACCATACCGTATAACGCTAATGCATTTTCGTGGCCACGCCACATTTCCCGGCAAGGATGGTTTTTCCAACCTTTATAATCAGGTTTATGAAACGAATTGAGAAGCTGTAATACTTCAACACGCTGCTTACCGAGTCTTTTCATATCAAGACTTTTAGCAGATTCTCGAAAATTAGCGAATGGTAAAAATGTTTGCATAGTTTATTTGCGTCCTTCTATTACTTGTTTATCCCATACTTCACGAATATAGGCAACATATTTGTGTAAAAAGTTTTTAGCTTCATCTAATGTATTAAGTTGATGATAGCCTTCTGGTGGTAGATCTGCACCGGGCATACTTAAATCAGCCATAGCACCGATCATTGGTTTGAATTTACCATTATCAAGTTGACGTATGACAAGATAGCAGCAACGATAGTCCCACCGTTCCCAGATACCGCATTGTAAGTCTTTCCACTTAGATGCGGCTTGTCTACGTAAGAATGCTTTATTCATAGTACCTAGTATGGTACTTTATTAGACTAGTGCAAGCTTTAAGCTGAAGCTGATCCGAATGCTACTTTATTACCGCGGAAATTCGTGATAATCCAATCAATATTAGCTGCAGCAGATAGACTACGTAAAGCAGGAAGGTTAGGTAGTACTTCCTTGCCTTGAGTTACGAAGTCTTTTGCATCAGCAACAAGGTAATATATACCTGTTGTAATATCAGCACCGTCATTGTAAAGAGCTTTCTGCTCTGCAGCAGTTAGCTCGTTAACATTACCAATTATTGTTATTGTCATTGTTCTGTATTAAATAAAATCTCTATAATCACTATTATCTATGCTTTTCTTAGGAGGTCCACTAAAAAGTATCGCATCAGGATTATTTATGTGTAACCACTCTCTAAAACTACGAGGAAAATCAGCAGCAAACAATTTTACTGTTTTAATATCTATTGTTGTATCTTTTTCGATACATAACAAAGCTCTAACTGCATCTTGCTGAAAAGATGCCAACTTACATTCAAACGCAATATCAATAAATTTTACTGTCATAGTAAAAAAGGGGCCTACTATGTTTAGTAATAGGCCCCTCTGTGTTGTATTAGTTATTACTTAGTCTCCCGAATCTTTGCCCAACGACCTTTTGAGTCGCGTACGTTGTAGAAACGTGGTTGAAGCACTACTTGACTTGTACGATTAATAAAACCAAGCACATTGTACTTAGTTGGATTAAAACGACGAGTTACTGCATTCATACGTTGTTCAACGCTCTCGTCACCGAGAGTACGAGTGTTGATATCTTTAATAATAACATTTTCAGTTAGCGTTTGCATGGGTGTATTAATTCCTCCATAGTATAACATAGTTTTTCTAAAGTTCTACTAGATATATTAAGATTTGTTATAAATAATTGTATAATTCGATATAACACTTTTTAATGACTAAAATATGAACAAATATATTGCCGCTTTAGGCATCGTCGATGATTTCCTCGGTGAGGAGATTCCACTAAAAGAGATAAGTGTTATAGCAAAAGATCAGTACGAAGCACATAAGACTGCTTTGTTTAAATGCAATTTAGGTAATAAGGAAACTGTCTTTAAAATTAAAGAAGCTTCTACCGGTATTGTAAGGTTTGATCACAAAACCGGTTTTAGTTCTTAATCATTCTTTTCGAAGTAGGCTGTTATTGTCTTGTTACCGTCTACATAGACTGTAGCTATAGAAGTAGAAGCTGCACTCTCATTACCAAACGAGGCAGGGTCTTCCTTAACAGTTAAATTACCACCTGTGTAATGTACAGAACCGTCGCCACCTAGTGGGTAAATACCAACATCCCAGCATCCTGGCCCGTCAACTATTAAAGGAGAACCCTTAGAAGCACCGCTATGGGTTGTACAACCTGGTATACTACCATATGCAGTTAAATATGTACCCACATTACGTATAGTAGCAATACTACCTGCTATATACGTGCCACCACCAGTTACAAAGCCGTTACCCTTACCTATGACTGCTGCTTGAGTTGTAATAGTGTATCTAGGGGCTGCTACAGTGACTGGTATTGTTCTACTATAACCTAAAGTTACTTCAGTTTCGCCTGGACAAGTTGTACGGTTTACTGTTAAGGTTGAACTTGTTAAGCTTGCTGGGGTTAATTGTAGTACAGGGTTATTTGGGTATGTGCTGCTTGGTACTCCATCAATACTCCAAGTATGAGAAATGTATGGGTTGTTATTAATATAACCACCTAAACTATTGTTAGATATACCTGCATATGCAGCTGTACCGCTTAACTTATAGACTGTCAATGTACCTGTTGACATACCAAGTGGGCCTGCACTTAAGCCGTTAGTAAAGTTAGTATCATACAGATAACCTTCAGATACCGAAGCTACTACTCTTGGTACTATAGAATGACCCGCTGTAATACTACCTAGTGATAGATCTACACTGAACTTACCTGAATATGTACCAGGATAACCGTCAGGTTGTACGGTATTACTATCTGTAGTGAGATATGTGCTTAATGGTAATACAAATATTGAAGAGTTACTTGTAGATGTAGTTAAAATAGGTGTAGTATCTTGATTGATAGTAACGTATACACTATTTGCGAAATACCAAGGTGAAGCACCGTATGTTTCACACAAGTTAATAATTAAGCTTGCAGATAACGGGGCATTTAATACGTTAAACTTAAAGTTATAGTCATTACCGTAACGTGAAGGTAAGCTATTAGGTAAAGCACTATATAAGTTACCGATAGCAGCTGCTGAAGCAAATGCAAACAACGTTTCAAGTGTTACATCTAGATAACCCTGACCGTTACTATATACTACACCAGCTGCATCTGCAGCAGAACATGAATAATAACCGATATCTGTTAACTGCGCGCTTAATACTGTATATGTAGAGCTAGAAGCGGCTAACGTCTCAATAGGCATACCATTATAGAACCACTGATAACCGTAAATAGAGTCTGGGCCACCTGCTGAAGAAACACCAAACGTAAATGTAGCGTCCTGACCAGCGGTTACAGCAACTAAACCAGGCTGTTCTGTTACTATTGGTTGTGGTTGAATGTATTGGTAGTATGTATATGCACTAGCCGCTGTTGTCCTACCTAATAAATTGTTTATGTAAGAGGGTGGTTGTACTACATATTCTGGAGTAACTGCAGAGAGTATTGCTGTTTGTATGTTGTAAATTCTGTCAATAACACGATTAATAACTGCAGAACTTAATATTTCATTAACATGTACAAAGTTACTTTCATCTGCACTTAAAGAGTTAATTACGTCTGATGCAGAAAGCTGTCTTGTATCAAAAGAAACTAAATTATTACTTTGATCTACTGTAATAACATATTTACCTGCAATACTTTTAGCTAAAATTTCGTGATTTTTAAGTACTGCATTTAAAGACTTGTTGTATACCCAGTCCTGTATAAGTTCATCAGAACCAATAGTATAAGCAGATAGTAATGTATACTGATTACCTATCTTGTCTATATCAAATAGTGTTGATGTACTAGGTAAGTCAATAAACTTAAATAAGCGCGTACCGGTAGCTACATAGAAGTAACTTCTGTCATCAATAAATGCAGTTACAATAGGTTCATTTAAAGCGTTATTATTATAACTTGGACTGTTAATACGGTTTACAAATAGACCGGTTGTAGTGTACTTGTAAATGTACTCACTTGTAACAATATAATAGAATACCCCTGTAGGTTCTATTAACAGTTTAAGTATTTTTGCATTAGCAGGTACTTCAGGTACTTCTAAAGTGTTTAATAAGTTGTTATTTGTGTCGAATACAAACACCTTATAAGGAGAAGGGAATACATCTTGGTTAGGTGTAACTAAAGGCGAGCTTGGTGCAGAATCATAACCTGCACCATACATACTCATTGCCTGTACTACAAAGCTAACGTAATTTTGAGTAGAGTCAAATATATACTTGGTTAACCTTGGAGGATTGTCAAGATTGACTGCTGGTGAATAGAAGTTATCTATTTCTAAGTAGTTACCACCGTTACCCTCTACTTCCCCGTATATAGTGAAGTTTGCACTTACACCAAACACACTAGCTAAACGTAAACCGTCGTGATCCCAGGTGACAGCGTATTGTGTGGTAGCTGCATCTACTGCAGATGTCTGTACTGACACGATAACAGGAGCGTTAGGTGCTTTGAGTGTACCTAACATGAGAATATTACCTGTATTTTGATCTATATCAAATGGTGTAATTTCGTAACCAGTTAAAGCGCTGGTATAGATTGTATTAACATATGTTAAAGCAGAATTATAAACTTTAATACAGTTATTACTCTTATCAGCTACGTAAACTTGATTATTATAGAGTTTAATATCTGTAGGTACATCGGTATAATTTTGACCAGCACCAAAATAGTATTGATCTGTTAATACACCACCAGTACCATCGGGTTTAGCACCACCAATCTGATTAATAATTGTAGCTGTAGCGCTACCTGCATTATAGTTTAGACCAAACCGATACAAACTAGTAATACCGTAAGGATATGTATCAGAAGCTAATACATACAAGTTATTACCACTTACATCTGCTGTATAAATGTTGATATTGTCATTACCAGGTACAACCGCACTTAACAGCGCTACCCTATCATTAGTAAAGTTATTTCTTCTAACTTCTAAGAAACTGTATGAACTATCTGAAGTATAAACAATAAAATTATAATAATCTGGTGCACTATACGGAGACTTATATGACTTAAAGTCTCTAATAACACCCGGTACATTACCGTAGTTATATGTAGAAGATAAATCTGTATAAGTGTTTGAACCAGATAAGAACGTATTACAATATGGGAATTGTAGAAAATCTCCTACCCATTCGATTAATTCAAATTGAGGTGTCTTTCTTATGGTTTTAGTAATACCGTTTAAATAACTAAAGTTATTATCAAGCTTAGTTAAAGCAGCATTAATGTTATCTGCAGTAACCCATTCATTTGAACCAATCTCAACATCGCTTTGAGTGTAAGGCAGTACTGGAACTGTTCCTTCTAATGTTTTAGCGTAGTCAGCTAAACTAATCTCTGGGAAAGTGTCTTGTACGTAGAACTGCGCGCTTAAAGTAGCAGTCATTAATGGTATTACACCAGGAACTGCAGGTTTACCGAAATCGGAAGATTGAGAGTAAGCAGAAAGAGTAACTGTATAAGGGTTATTTCTAGCTTTCGTATAAGAATGTGTAAAATATATAACCCCGTTAGAAGTTGTAGATGTATCTACTCTATCTGGACCTGTATCATCCCCCCAAGTTACAACATAATAAGGATAACCAGATGGGTGATTAGCATAAGGAGGTACTGTTTGTATCCAAAATGGTTGATTGGTTTTTAAGAAAGTGTATGGGGTATACAGTTTAAGAGGCGTTGCAGCGGCTGTTAAAGGGTTAGTAATAACAGAGAAATCTATAATAGTATCTATTATATTAGAGCCATATGGGGTACCAGCCGTAGATGGGTCTATTTGACCGAAACCAATCTCTGGCCCATAAGTTGGTATACCAGTTGAAGCCAGTAACGTGCCGTAGTTAGGGTTTTGAAAGCCCTGGCCGTTTAGTCTGTATGTAAAGTGTTTGCTTATAGTAAGCGGGTTACCATTTAGGTCTAAAAAGTCTGAATATCTTAAATATGTATTGTTTGCATTACCACCGGCAAATAAACCCGTACCGTAATTACCTACATCTGGACCAAATATGTTAGCATGGTTAGAACCCTCAACAATACGTGCAGTACCTGCAGCACTTAGGGTTGTAACTGGAATCCAGCCTGTTCCTTGGTTATCCATAGAAACACTTGCTGTAAAAATTGGGGTAGCATTAGTAGGGGTATAATAAAGATTTATGCTATAAACTGTACCGGAAGTGCTCTTATCTCCTGTATAAAATGAGTGTAAAACATTACCATCAACATCATACAACTTAACTGTAGTGCCTTTAGGTATAGCGTTACCGTTAATGTCAATAACGTTTAATATAATAGGTTGATTTACACAGTTAATAAACTGCGCTCCAATAGTTTGCTCATATGTAACAGTAGAAGTAGGTAAAGACATATAGCATATGCCTTGAATGTACTTAAAGCTATTAGAATCTGGGGTAGGAGAGGGAAAAGTTGGAGCTGTTTGCGGTGTAGATGGTTGTACTACAGCGGCTGTAATGGTTATGTTATATGTTTGGCTGCCTTTATTACCTGCATTATCTGTTACATTAATAGTTACAGGGTAAACTTTTGCAACAGCATCACTTGCTACATTACCTTCTAATATATTTGAAACTAGTGAAAGACCTTTAGGTAATGTAGTAGAATCTACTGAAAATGTGTACGGACTAACACCACCTGTAGCTGTGAATGTTACAGAGCTATAAGCTGCACCCTTAACCCCGTTATTTAAAACAGAAGGGAAAATAGTAATAACAACACCAGTAGGTTTTGTAGAAGGTGCATTTTCATCTATACTTAACGCAATATAAGAAGCATTACCAGGTATGTATGAGTATGTAACTGTACTAGTATACCCGTTTGTACCGGTATAGTTAAAAGTAACTGGATTGTTGGTTATACTAGTTGCCATTATGGTAGAGCTGAAAAATTAGAAGGTGTTTGCGGGTTATACACTGGTGGTGGTATAACACCTGGGGTATTATTGACTGAACCTGTTGAAGAAACTAAACCTGGTGCTATAGTTGCAAGCGCTTGTAAACAATCTGCTTTTTGCTGTGGGTTTAAAGCAGTACTACCGGTAACTTGCGCGACAATATCATTATACGCATCGTTATAGTTGTAATATGTTGTTGTTTGAAAGGTTGTCATGTTATTGCCAGATTATTTGATTTAACTGCGTGTAAGCAGGGGTCGTTTTACTTAATGAAGATAATATGTTTTTCTCTATAATACTTCTAATACCTGGATCGGTAATATTAGAGTTTTTAATTTTAATATTATATAAATGAGATTTAGCACCAGGTAAACGATGAGGGAAGAATCTATCTATTTGTTCTATATAATAACGAGTGCCTGCAGGAGCAGCCCAAGTTAAATCTGAATAACTGTTTAAAGTAAAGCGTCTTTGTAGTGCAACAATATCAGCTCTTTCTAGAGCTTGAAAATAGAACCGTACATCTGCGATGGCTCCGTTAAAACTGTAAGGATCTATTGTTTGCTTAGTAAACTCAGATAATGTTTGAGTTTTAAAGCTAGATGTACCTACTACTAAGTCTACATTGTTACGCTGATTGTATATCCTGTATACACCTGCAGAAAGATCTCCAACAGAGGTACTTGTTGCTAAATTACCGTCAACGTACAGATTTAACATGTTGTACGGATCAATACTAATAGCAAAATGGTGCCAACCAGGCATTAAAATAGATGAGTTGTAGTTTAACTGATAAACTTTATTATCTCTCTTTAAAGTAGCTGTATTATTAACGTTTGCTTTTACTGTTAATAATGTCTTACTGTTATTCTGTATGTAATTGTATTTGCGCTGATAATCATAACCGGTAGCATCACCAATTTGAGTAATATAAAGTGGCGCTGAACTTAAAGTACCATACATGGCTGTAGTAGCGTTATAAGTTGCTAGTATCTTACCACTTAATGGTTCTACCTTAAACACGTTTTGTGTTTTACCATCTATAACAACTGCATTGTATACAATAGAATTAGAGTTAGGGTCAAGCTCTGCAGAGAAATTAATAATACGAGACGAATTTCTAGGTTTACCGTTAACTGCAAATACTTGATCGCTTGTCAAGCTGATATCCCATATTAATCTACCGTAATTGTCTAATTTGCATAGATTGCTACCAGATAAGCCACCGTATAACAACCAAAGATTGTTTTGGTGATCACATGCTACATATTCTGCATGGTAAGCAGATAATATAAACTGTGGGCTGTTAGTATTAAGATTTCTTACTAATATATCACCAGATAGGGCAAATACTACATTATTACTATCTACTGTACCGCTAGTGGTACCGTTAAAGTAAGAAATATTACCACTTAAGTCTAAAGCATAACTAGTAAACCCTGCATTTGAGTTACCTGTTAAGAAAGTACCGTTTGGGTCGAACTTATACCAATAAACTGTGTTATTGTAGTATGTAAACACATACAATTTACGTATATTGTTTTCATATATTAAATGTGCATTCATTAATGCACCTAATAACTCTTGACCACTGCTGTTATATAAATGAAACTTCTTAAGTAGGGTGCCGTCTTGATCGTATTCAAATACGTCTTTTTGTACGTCTATAATAAAGTAACTTTCATTGTAGTTACCTTTTAATACGATACTATTACCGCTAGCTGGCGCATTAGTAGTAGTGTGTAATGAAGATAACTGAGTGTTTAAAGTCTGTATCTTAGTTTTATCACCAACCAATGTAATGAACGGTGTAATGAGAGGGTTATATTTAAACAAACCGAAACCACCATTATAGAAATTGCCTATAATCTGATCTCCACGAAAATTACTCCAATCATTGTTATATGCTTGGAATGCTAGTGTAAAACCTGGTACATATAGGTCATTATCCGTTAAGTTTAACTTAGCATAACTAACTGAAGTATTTAAAGCCTGATCTCTTGTACCTGTATAAGTTTGAGTTGAGTTACTAACTAAATTATATACATATCCTGCACTTAAACCTGTAACATTGTTAACTAATGGGTTAGTCCATGTTGTTATTTGATGTGTTAGTGTGCCTGAAAGATTATCAACAACCATTAAGTTATCGTTATCCCCTATTTTATGATAAACGTATAAGCTTTCAGGGCATAATACTTGTGTAGTAGGGGTATCCCAAATAACATTAGGGTAATTATTATTACTAGGACTGACCCCAGGAGAATTTAACACTAATGCAGGACCAACTTTGTTAGGATCAAAGTACCTATCCATCCATACCGGTTCTGCACCTATATCTGATGCAGATAACCAAGAACAGAATAATGTACCTGGTTGAGAGCTTAAAGCATTGATATAATTGCCCCAAGGTGTGTATTTTCTATAATTTGCTTGTTTAACAAATATACGATCTGAACGCCAAGGCGATGAACCTGGAGTCGCACCAGACTTAGCTAATGTACTACCAGACAATGCTATATTAACAGCACTTACAGGATAATGAAAATATGTATCCTTATTTTTATAGAAGGTCTGAGCTGCTTGATTGCCTAGATAACTTAAATAAATTTTGTCATAACCTTCTTCAGTGTTTAAACCAGTGAAAATCTTATTATACAATCTTGACTGTGCACTTAAAGTAGGGGTTTGAATATATTCCGGAGAATAATAATTCTTTAAAGGTGTAATGTTATAATCTAGCTCGTCAGATATAGAAGCAATATCTTCATAAGGAGCTGTAATTAAATAATTGTAAGGTAGTTTTGAAGTTGCTACGCTTATATCAATACTATTGGGTGTATTGACGTATTTTACGTTACTACTATCACCTACAGATTTATATGCTGTTTCAGTAAATCTATTTAAAGTAAAAACGTTAGTATTAGTGTTAAAGCCTAAGAATGTACTTGTTTTTAAATATGTGTTATCAATATCACTAACTACATACCCGTTTTCTGAGCCACCATTAACAAATAAACTAATATTGTTTTTATAAAGATTATAATGCAGTACATAAGCTGTACTAGACATTCTCAAACCGCCATCTATATTTGTAAAACCGTTTACATAAGCAACATAGTTATTGTTGTATGTTACAGCAACTGTATTAGCGCTTGTTACGAACGTTAATGTGAATAAAGTAGCTTTAGTAGGATCGGTAATGAACTGTATTTTGCTACCACTGTATGTACTTGCAGAAAGATAATAACTGCCTATACTTAAAGTAGATGTAGTTATATAGTTTGTACCGTCAAGAAAAGAAACAGAACTCAAACAATCCGATAGAACGAGATTGTTAGATAATATGTTTAACGAGTTTTGATTAAACGTTACGTCTTTTGCACCTGAAAGTAACGGGGATAAACTATAAAAAATCCCATCTGAAGTCGAAAACCCATTGAGAAGGGTACTTACGTTTGAACCGTAATTGTAGGTCAAATTAACAGGGTAAGTACTAACAATCGACATATAAAATACTTAGTATTAGGGTTTGTTTATACTACCTTATCTGGAAAGCATTTTTTAGCATCATCATGCAATAATTGTATATTTTGCATGGTGGTAAACTCTTTAAAATGCTCAATAATTGGAGTAACATCTAAACCAAGCTCTATATGCCCTATAAAATAGTTTCTAATTTTATTCTCTAAAGTAAGCGGATATTTTACACCATTAGGTCTGCCAAATCTATGCATCCATCTCAAAAAAGGTAAACATAAAGTTTTTTTACCAGCTCGGCGATATTTCTCATGTATGTAACCTTCTTCCCCACCAAAACCTCTAAAATTTGGATTGAAGCCTAGCCAACTATCTTTTCTACAAGCAAATAGCCCTAAACCCTGCGCGGGTATCTCAAATGGTTCATTGTTAAGGTTTTTAGCACGTTCATTTGTTGCCCATATACCCCACATTTGGCTTCTCCACACTAAATCAAACTGAGTGGCTATATTTTTTAAATCATCATATAACATTGGGCCCTGTAACAAATTACCGCTATCTTTACTTTGATCAAAAAAATCAATTAATTTTTTTATTGCGCCTGACTCTAATAATATATGGCAATCAATACACATTACGTAAGGAGTAGTTGCAAGCTCGAATATTTTTGTTCTTATAGCAGTACTGTTATATTCAGTAAATGGTACATATGTAACTAATTGCGGAAAAGAATATGTTAGGTTTTTAACCGCGGTACCATGAGAACTATTCGGGTTGTTATCTATTATTATAAATTCAATATCATTTAAAACTTCTGAATGATACATACGTATAGCTTGTATAGTAAAGTATACTCCATCATAATCATCATATGTAGTAAAACCTATAGTGAGTTTTTTCATTCTTAATTATAACTTATTATTAGTAATGAATTAAGCCAATATAGCTTAGCTGCGTAACTCTATCGTATCAGTGTCTTTTACGGTTAAATAAGTTTTATCCGGAGATAAAATAACGTTTAGTATGTTATCTTTCTCTGTATAGGTAATTCCTGAAATTACAGTACTTGTACTATCTCTAACTATATAAAGTTTACTAGTAGAACCTTTAACCAAACTGCTTTTAAGAGCAGTTATAATAGCGTCTTTAGTTTTATCAATCGTAGTTGTCATTTTTTTATATATTAACAGGAGCCGGTAGAACCATATGAAACTGAACCTTGTAATATGCTAGCGCTATTATCAGCTGCACAACCATTAAATGTAAATGGACCGCCTTGAGAATCAAAGTAGTATTGTGCACTACCGCCACATGGGGTCCAGTAGAACTCTACTTCATAATCGTCGCTATCATAGTTGTAAGTAGAATCCACACTTATCGTTAAACATGTCGAAGGCGGTGGTGTTGATGTAGTGGTGGTTGTCGTAGTGGTGGCGGCATTTACGGTTACATATATACTACCACTGCTTGTAATAGATGTATTTTCAGCAAGTCTGACATAACAAGTCCAAGTACCTGCATTATTTGTTTCAACAGGGTTCCAAACAAATTGATGTTGATTTGCATTTATGTTGCCTGTTTGCCAACCAGTTATATTACCGCCGTTTTGATACCAATCAAATTGTGGGGTATAACCATCTGTGTGAGAAACTGTGCAACGTATTGCATATGGACCGACACCAGCTGTATAGGTAGGGTTACCAGACTGCCAGTTACTACCATCAAAGTATTCCATAGCTGTAACTGAAATAACAGGTGGTGGGGGTGTAGTTGTGGTCGTAGTAGTAGTTGTGGTAGTAGTTGTTGTAGTAGTAGTTGTTGTGGTTGTTACTGCAACGAAATTAGCTGTAATTGTACCGTTACCAGTAAGTGTTACTCCGGAAGTTGCATTATTTGGACTTGCTATAGAAACTCCACCAGTGCTCGTCCAATTACTAAATACATAACCTGTACCTGCAGTAGCATGAATAATATTTGGCCCAGTTTCTGACTGATTAGATGTGTTATTACATTGAGTACCGTTTATACAAGCTGTTGAAGAACCGCCACCGTTTGCAGCTACCATAGTAATACTATATGTAGCAGGCGTGGTTGTAGTAGTGGTAGTGCTACCAGCATAATTAGCTGTCAAAGTAACTGGCCCGCCATTAATGGTTACGTTTGTTGAGGTACTGGAAGCATTAGCAAAAGTAGCATCTCCAGAAGGAGTAGCTGTCCAACCTGTAAATGTACCTGTACCGGTTGCAACTAATGAACCTACGTGACCGACTTGTACACCAAGTATAAATGTACTACCGTCCATAGTACCGTTAACGACAGTTACAGAATACAAAGGCGGGTTAGTAGTGGTAGTTGAAGTAGTGGTAGTTGTAGAAGTAGTGGTAGTTGTAGAAGTAGTGGTAGTTGCATTAATATCTTTAAAAACATACCTCATATCAGTACCACCCACTTTATAACCTGTGTTATAGCCTAAATCTCCACCACCAGCTGTTTCATATCTTTGAGCAAAATCCTGACCGTTTACTTTATAACCAGTATTAGACCCAGCAGTCCCTACTCTTGCCATAAAAACACTGTCAAGATCAGTACCGTTGGAAAGTTTGTAGTTCGAGGCCATTATCTAGCTTCAAGTACTTTAACTCTTTCATTTAATGTCTTAACCGCTTCAATTAATAGCGCTGTAAGACGGCCGTAATCAACACCTGTAGCTTCTCCTGTATAAACATCTTTACTTACTACTGTAGGTAATACTTCGTTTACGTCTTCAGCAATTAAACCAATATCATTTACCACATCTTTATTATTCCAATCAAAAGTGACGCCTTGTAATTTTGTTACAGTTTCAATTGCACTTACAATAGGTGATATATTAGTTTTCCATTTACGAGAAGAGCTTGTATTATATGTACCTGCTGTAACTGTTCCTGCTACGTTTAAATTACCTGCATTACTACCATTTCCATTGTTTTGTATATCAACTAGACCGTCATAGTTGATTTTCATTCTGATTGTGTTTGCACCACCACCTAAATCCGGACCAGTAGCAAATCTTATGTAACCGCCAGAGGCAGCACCTGCATTAAGACTTAATACGCCCGGTACAACACTACTATTACCTGCAAAGTCAATTTGCGCGCCATTACTAATACCGTTGCTTTGACCACCTGTGACTGTTAATACCCCGCTATTATTTATATAACGTAAACCTACATAAGAACTTACTATAACGCCGTCATCTGTTTGTATACCGTGTATAGATAGGTTACTACCATCCCATCGCATATAACTACTAGAGTTACCGATATCAAACTTAGCTGTACCGCTAACATCTCCTAACCAGAAACCAGTACCAGAACCGTAACTTGATTTACCTTGATATACTGCATTTCCACTATTATTAGCTATAGCAACACTACCATTAATAGTTAATGTAGATGTGTCCCAAGTTAAGTTGCTACCTAATGAGAATTTACCAGTATTTTCAGCATAGAAACCAGCAACTCCATAGCCACCGGAACCAGCCATTAAATATGTACTTGCTATTGTAATGCCACCTACTGAACCGCCAGTTAGACCTAAGCTCTTACCTGTTTGTCCGCTTTGTAAAGCAGAGTTAGCATTGTTAATAGACGTTGAAGTTACTTGCGTACTACCACCAACATAAATCGTGCCTTTTACTGTTAAAGTTGAACCATCCCAGTATATTGAATTTGCACCAGTACCGTTAAATGCAAAAGTACCATCATTCTTTATATATGTGTTAAATGCACCGCTAGTATAATAACCCATATAGGTTTGACCTAAAAATAAACCGCTACCAGAAGGAGCTGCATCAATTACTAGCTTACCGTTACTATCGGTCTTTACTTTACCGGATAATGTGGATACGTTACTATTAGCTGTATTAGCAGTACCTAAAGCTGTACTTGCATTACTATTAGCTGTACTTGCGTTACTATTAGCTGTAGCAATGTCTGTAGCAGCTTGACCTCCAGTTATATTAATAGCACCATTAATAGTTAAGTAACCGTTTGCCCAGGTTAAGGAATCTCCGTTAGGACCAGATAGGTAAAAGTTACCATTATTGGCCATATACGTTTTCCATGCACTACCATTATAATAACCTAAATTATTAGAGCCTAAATATAAACCTGCAGTGCTTGGACTTGGAGTTTTTACGATAGCACCTGTACTATCAGTGAATACTGCAGAAGCCGTTGGTGAAACCGCGTTATTAGCAATAGTTGTAGCGGTTGATGTACTTACTGCAGCAGAACCGTCTGTTAAATATAAGCTACCTTTAAGTGTCAAGCTAGAACCATCCCACCATAAATAGTTTCCTGTAGCACTAAGTGTATAACTACTTGTTAAGCCTGTACTACCTAATAACATATTAAATGTAGGGGTAGAAGTACCAGCTTTTTTGTACCATTTAAATGAATCGCCTAGATAAAGTACTGCTTGACTTACATTTGAACGATCTGAAGCAGCTGTAGTACCATTTAAAAAGAATGGAGTATCTGCTGTACCAGCTGCACTTGGAACACCGGTATATAATGTATTTTGATACATACCCACACCAGCAATAGAGCCGTATGTAGCAGTAATACCACCAGATACGTTCATGTAGTTTGTTCCGCCTGCTCTAAAATACTTTAAGGTATTACCTAATGTAAAATAAGTACGATCTGAAGTGCCGTTGTCGTAGGAACCGTTTAAATAGAATGGTGTGTCAGCAGAACCAGCAGCTGAAGCAACACCTGTATATACTGCACCTGTAGCAATACCAACACCACCGATGGAACCGTATGTAGCTGTTATACCACCAGATACGTTCATATAATTTGTACCACCCACTCTAAAATATTTTAGAGTGTTACCTAAAGTCATGTATGTACGATCTGAATAACCATCATCATATGAACCGTTAACGTAAAACGGAGTGTCTGCTGTACCAGCTGCACTTGCAACACCTGTATATATTGCACCAGCTGCAATACCAACACCACCGATGGAACCGTATGTAGCTGTTATACCACCAGATACGTTCATATAATTTGTACCACCGGCACGGAAATACTTTAACGTATTACCTAAAGTCATATAGGTACGATCTGAATGACCGTCATCAACTGTACCGTTTACATAAAATGGAGTATCTGCTGTACCAGCTGCACTAGCAACACCAGTATAAATAGAACCTTGTGTTAAACCAACACCACCAATAGAACCAGCATTTGCAAATATAGTACCAGATAGTTGTAACTGACCAGTATCTCCTCTATATAAGAAACCGTTGTTTGGATAGTTACCTACAAAGAAATAAGCATTACCATCAGTGTAGTTACCCATCCACACTCCATGTGAACCGGATGTGCCTGGCCAATCTGCATTAGCTGTACGAATAAAACCAGCAGAAAGGTCCCCTACTGTACCTAATACAATACCTTGAGTAACTGATACGTCTTGTGCTAATAATAAGTCTGTAGCTACACTTGCGAAGTTTTCACCAAATGAAGCCCAATCAGCTGTATCTACTCCTGGTATACCCCAGCCTGTATAGCCTGAGAACGAATCGCTACTTAAAGTGGTACTTCTAGCTATATAATAATTAATTTTACCACCACCAGAATAACCTGCAACGTCAACCCGAGAAGGTGTATCGTAGTAAATGTAATTTGGACCTCTATAATAACCTGTATAAACTAAGCCAGGTCCTGGGTTACCATTATTTGCACCAGGCGGTCCTGAAAAACCTGATTTACCGCTTACACCACTAAAGCCTGAACTACCAGTAAAGCCTGAAAAACCTGAATTACCGTTAAAACCAGAATAGCCTGTTGAACCTTGAAAACCAGAAAAGCCTGAATTGCCTTGAAAACCAGAATAGCCCGTTGAACCTTGAAAACCAGAAAAGCCTGAATTACCGTTAAAGCCAGAAAACCCTGAACTACCAGGAATACCTTGAGGTCCAGCTGCTGTACTTGCTGCACCTTGTGCACCTGTTGATCCTTGAGCGCCTGGTGCTCCAGAAAAACCAGAAATACCTGTACCACCTGGGCCTATACCTTGAGTGCTTAACCAAGCTAACGTCTGTGCCAAAGACATTCTGTATGTTTTTGGATCTGTTTCGCTCTTAGAAACTGGTATTGAAATATCCTGAGAAACTGTTCCAGTTGGAACTGGTGGTAAATCTGTAATTTTAAGAGGCATTGTTAATATTATTTAGTTGTTATGTATAGTACTATCCATTATAATTTAACAGTAAATAGTTCGGGTTTTTCGTTTCTAAAGCTATTATTTGACTGTTATCTGGACCCCAAGCTTTCATTTTAACTAAGTGTACTTCCTCAAAAGCATAAGGTTCAGCATTTGCAATAGGATTTTTAGTAAACTTAGGTAAAACATTAGTTACTGTGAAGGAATATATATAAGGATCGTAATGATCTGGACCTACATAAGCAGATATGCTAATAGTTAATGGAGAGTTACTATTAGGCACAGTATATACAAAATCTGATCTACAATCATCACCACTGTAATTAGAAGAAACAAATGTATTAACTTTTGTTACTACTTTATCAGGAAAATGATATATAACTTTACTTAAAAACTGAGAACCTGTTAGCGGTACAAATATAGGTTGAAACGTTATAGTTAAAGGTGTATAACCTGAAACCGATGAAGTACTGTCAAATTGGTAATTAATATTCATATTATACGGCTACAATGTTGTGGTAATTAATATTCATATTATACGGCTACAATGTTGTTTCCTGTATCTGTTACAATTGGTACTACTGCTTCATTTACTAAAACTTTACCTAGAGTTGCTTCTTTAGTATTGTAGCTTATAATCTTGAAATTTTGATTGGTGTAAGCTACAAAATCTATAATATATGAAGTAGTGTCTTGATTATACGAAATGAGAGGTGGTTCAATATAAGTTAATAACTCTTGATCTAGGTTAACCGAACTAATACCTCTATTATAAAAAAAATAGCTATAATCTGTATTGTTAGTAGGGAATATTCTTACTCGTTTACCAGGATGATTAATATCGTACTGATATAACACAGGAACTACTAAAGCAGAAGCAGAATTGGTAGTAGCAACGGCAGCTGATAACAATAAACAAGAAGTTATCTTTTTATTTGTTTCATCATACCAATTACCACCATAATACACAGCAGCTGTATCGTTAATTTTAATACCAGTTAAAGAAGCACTTGAAAGTATACGAGTAGAAACGTTTTGATGATAATCTAACGTTAAAAAGTCTTGATTGGTTGTAATGATTTGACCGGTTGTGTAGTCAAAGTTAATCTTCTCAAATATGGTGTAACCGCTTAACTCAAATACTAATGTATCAAAAAATACCTCAAAGTTTTTAATGTTATTGGCAGATAACTGAGCATATATAGCATGTTCATTGATATGCTTGTTATATATTGCAGAAAGTATATCGGTAGCAGTATAAACTATACCATCAACTGTTTTTACCCATAACTCTCCATATGCATTTTGCATATTATAAATAGTGCGGTCTCCAGTAGGTAATTTATATAATGCATATTGATTACCATACACATCTGTTTGCCAGCTGTATAGCTCTTTATTAGAATTAATTAAAAGCTTACTAACACGAGTATCAATATCAAAATACCGTAACCAATCTTCTTCAGTAAATTTGTTTGTAGTTAACCAGATGTTTTTCTGATCTCCAGTCCAAAATTCGTAATCATTATGTACATCGGTAACACCATTACTGTCTAGTTTGGTTGTTTCAAAGTTAGATTGGTAAGGAATGAATTTTTGATAAGTATCTGAACCGACTACTTGACCGTCAAAAGCAGTACCAGTATTAGAGGCTTTTAACCAACTTAAATTCTGCAAATGAGTTATAATATTATCTTGATCATTTTCAGTTAAGCCTCTACCTTTGTTAAATTTGTTTGGATCTACATACCTATATGTATTACCAGGTGTAATTTCGTTAATGTTAATTAACGGTGTTAAATTTTTAGCTAAATAAGTAGAAACACCTAAATTATTAGGAGTAAAATAACCACCTAGCTCGGCTTTTGTCTTAATGTTGTTACCGCTTTGTGGTAATGTAGCAACTGTAGGATAGTATCTATTAGCTAAGTTGCTCCAAGGTGCAAGAGGTGTTATCTCAGCACCAATATATCCAGTAGTCGTACCAGATAGTACATATTCTTTATTACCTAAATACTTTTGAGATAATGTTACTAACTGAGCATCAATTTGCCCAGAAGTTGTGTTTACATCGACTTGTGTTGCAGATAGCATTTATTAACTTGCTGATAAGGATTGTTTTAGTGTATTTACTTCAGCTTTAAGCTCTTTCACGGCTTCAATTAATAATGCTGTTAAACGAGTATAATCAATACCTACGCAAACTTCTCCTGCACTTGTAGCACTTGTTGATACTACTTGTGGTAGTACTAATTTTACATCTTCTGCAATAAGACCTATATTATTAGTATCAGATACATCATATGAACTATCATACATTACACCTGATAGCTGTTCAGTAACTGTTAAAGCATTGCCTATTGTGGTTGTTAAAGGTCTAATATTGGTTTTGTATCTCTTAGATGAAGTAGTAGTATATGATACAGCAGTAACATCTCCGCTTGAAGCTAAAGTAATGTGTACACCCGCTCCTGACCCTGTACCAAAGTAAGCAGTGTTTGTGAATAGAGATATGTTGTTTTGAGTTAAACCACCAGCATTAGTAATACCAGCTGCACCTATATAAGCACCGTAACCGCTAACATTACCACTACCATCTATACCATAACCGGTAGAAGCAATACCTAAACCACCCGGGCTAGTATTAACACCAGCAAAGTTTACATATGAATTTGTGTTTAAGGTTTGGTTTGCAGTAATTCCTTGAGCACCGGTAGCGCCTTGTGCACCAGTAGAACCCTTACTACCTTGAGCACCAGAAGCTCCTTGAGCTCCAGTTGCACCTTGAGCTCCGGTAGCGCCTTGTGGTCCGGCACCCTGAGCACCCTGAGCACCTTGAGCACCCTGAGCACCTTGTGCGCCTGTAGCTCCTGTAGAGCCTTTTAATCCAGAATAGCCTGAATAACCTGAAGCACCTTGTGTGCCTGTAGCGCCTTGTACTCCGTTGACACCAGAATAGCCAGAATAACCAGAAGCACCTTGTGCTCCTGTAGCTCCTTGAGGCCCGGTACCTTGAGCTCCGGTCGCGCCTTGTGCACCCTGTGCACCTTGTAGACCTGTAAAACCTTGAGGTCCTACTGGACCGGAGTAACCAGAATAACCACTTGTACCTGTAGTACCTTGTGCACCTATAGCGCCTTGTGCTCCGTTAATACCTGAAAAACCCGATATACCACTAAAACCGCTTATACCAGTAAAGCCTGAAATACCAGTAAAACCAGAATAACCTGAAATACCGCTAAAGCCGCTAGTACCGCTGAAACCAGAATAACCAGAAATACCACTGAAACCAGAAAAACTTGAATAACCACTATATCCTGATATACCAGATGTTCCAGATATACCGCTAAAACCACTTATACCGGTATAACCTGAATAACCAGAATTACCTTGTGCGCCTGTAGCTCCTTGTACTCCGTTAATACCTGAATAACCAGAAACACCTGAAGCTCCTTGCGCGCCTTGCGGTCCAGTACCTTGAGCGCCAGTAGCGCCTTGTGCACCTACAGGCCCACTGTAACCACTATAACCAGAAGTACTATTACCACTAAAACCAGAATAACCAGAACTGCCTTGAGCGCCTTGTGGGCTACCTGCAGCACCTTGTGGTCCTTGATTACCTACAAAACCTTGAGGTCCTTGAGGGCCGGAAAAACCAGAATAACCAGAAATACCTGAAGTTCCTTGTGCGCCAGTAGCGCCTTGAGCACCTTGTACGCCCATAATACCTACACTACCTTGAGTACCCTGTACACCTTGAGCGCCTACTGCACCGGAAAAACCAGAATAACCAGAAGTACCAGCATTACCTTGCGCACCTACAGAACCGACCGAACCTTGTGCACCTGTTGCTCCTTGAGTTCCCTGTGGACCAGTAGCTCCTGTTGAACCTTGTCCGCCAGTAGCACCTTGAGCTCCTTGAGCACCTTGTGCGCCAATAAAACCTTGTACACCAGACAATCCTGAGTAACCCGAGTAACCAGATGTACCGGAAGCACCTTGAGCACCCTGTGAACCTTGATTACCTTGAGCTCCTGTAGAGCCGTTTATACCTGAATAACCAGAAGGACCGACAACACCTTGTGCACCTTGAGCTCCTGTAGAGCCTTTAGCACCAGAGTAGCCAGAAACCCCTGAACCACTAAAACCAGAAATACCGGTATAACCAGAAATACCTGAAAAACCACTATAGCCTGAAATACCACTAAGACCTTGTGCGCCGATTTGGCCACTAATACCGCTAAACCCGGAAATACCGGAAGTACCACTATAGCCAGATATACCACTAAACCCACTTATACCGCTAAAGCCTGATTGACCGCTAGCTCCAACAGCACCACTAAAACCCGATGTACCGCTAAAGCCTGATTGACCGGAATAACCTGAAAAACCAGATAAACCTAAACCACTAAAGCCTGATACACCGCTAAAACCCGATGTACCGCTAAAGCCTGAAAAACTTGAATAACCTGAATAGCCAGAACCACCTATACCACTAAAGCCTGAAAAGCCAGAAGCACCGGAAACACCTTGACCGATAGGTGTACGTATTACTGTATATACTGAGCTACCATTATATTGATAGGAAGCTGAAACAGGCGTGGAACTTGATGTATATGCTGCAATCTGTAACAAGATACGATCAGTAGCAGATAAAATAGTTACATTATTTGATACAGCCCCTACTTTTTGAAATGTTGATACTGTATCTGTTACTACACCAGAATCTGCACTTAAGATAAATGCACTTGTGGCACTAGTTGCCATTGAATATGTATAGACACTGAATACAAAATTAACTGGGCCACCTAGAGCGTAACGGTAAAATTCAATATCCCATAATCCAGCTGGTATTTCTACTACACCAGGCTCTCCAGGAGGTGTTAAATACCAACCAAATGCACTAATACCGTTTGTATTAGTAATTACAACTTGGTCATCATTTACAGTTGTACCGCCGCCACCTGGCTGTAAAGCCATTACTTCAAACACTGCAGGGTTTTGGTCACTCGTTACTTCTTCTAAAAAGTATGTTCTACCATATAAAGAACCACCTGCAGGACCAGAAACACCAGACCAACCACTAATACCTGAAAAACCAGAAGCACCTGAAAAACCAGAAGTACCATTTATACCAGAAAAACCAGAAGTACCGGTGTAACCAGACACCCCACTAAAACCAGACCAACCACTTGTACCACTATAACCTGATTGCCCGGTGTAACCGCTTATACCAGAAAAGCCTGATATACCAGAAAAGCCTGATTGACCGCTATAACCTGTAAAACCACTTGCACCACTAAAGCCAGAAGTACCGCTAAAACCGGAAACACCTGTATAACCACTTATACCACTGTAACCGCTAAAACCAGAGCTACCTTGAGCTCCTTGTGTGCCTTGAGCACCTTGTGGACCGGTAGCACCCTGCGGACCAGTACCTTGAGCACCAGTTGCACCTTGAGCTCCCTGTGCACCATTAATACCATTTGTGCCATTAGTACCGTTTTGACCGGAGTAACCTGATAACCCAATACCTTGTGCACCTTGTGAGCCAGTTAAACCACTGTAACCTGATTGACCACTATAACCTGAAGTACCGCCAGGAGCGCCTTGCACGCCTGGAAAACCAGAAGCACCAGAAGCACCAGAATAACCGGAAAAACCTGAAGCTGCTGCAACAGGTACCATCTCAAGATTTGTTATTGTTGTTAGTGCCATATTATGTGAGAGGTGCTACAATAACTATTTCTGAATTAGTAGGAGGAACTCCTGTAAAGGTTACGTTATGATTTGGTACACTAATAGTATACGCCATACCAGGTGTTTGCAATAACCCGTCAATGGTAACTCTATATTGAGAGGCATCAGTATTAGTAATACTGTTCAAAGGGAACGAGGTACTTTGACCATCACCGGAATAGACGTAAACATTGCTCATTGTTGATGTAGTATTATTACTTACAGTTGTACCTACAAAGCCGGATACGCCATAGCAAGGATTTAAAGTATTAGCAGCTTGTAGTGCTTGGATAATTAAATTTAAAATATACTCTGAAGGAATATCATATATCGAGGTTTCATAATCACTTGCACTTAAACCAGCCCCAAACGTAGTATACTGAGATATATCCACTCTAGGATCTCTATCAAAGTAATTTGCTGTATCGTAAAGTTCTTCAATTTCTACACTAAAAGAATCCGTTATATCATTTAAATTTGGCAAATACTGTAATAGATCACCATTTGTAATAATGATTTTGTCTGGATCCGGTTTAATGGTAAAAACATTTAATATATAAGTGTAAAACAAACTAGTGAGATATTCACTAGTACCAATTAAGTTATATTTTAACTTGGAATAAACAATACTATTACGTTGTTCTGCTAGGTAGCGTGATACATCTTTTAACTTACGTGCATAATAAACAATAGCTGTTTGTAAGTCTAAATCGTTTGTATAGTTAACAGTACTAAAAAAACGCTGCTCTTCTGGATTACGTGTTGATAAACCTAGTTGCTGTAAAAAGTTTATATAAAGATTTTTTACATATAACAACTGACCAGCTGGTGTGTTTGCACGGTTTTTATACCAGTTCTGCAAGTATGTATTATATTGAGCAACCTGAGTCTTACTATCAATATTACTATTATTTTGTAACCATTGTTGATACGAATACGGATTTCCTGTATCGGTTTCGGTAGTTAATCCGGTGGGTTTTGCAAGGGACTGTATGTTAATAACAGGCATTATTAATACTTACAGTCAGAGTGGTGTTTTACCATTTTGAGGCGGGGCATTTTGACCCCTCTAACCTCACCTTTAAATTCATGTAGCAACCACAAAGACTACATCTACTATTTTCTCCTAAATTAGGACAAGCTGAACATACTTCTATACGGGCGGTTTGCTTGGCTTCATTCGCAAGTATAGCGCCTTGCTGTTTATACACTTTTACAGTGTTTATTAACGTCTCGGTTAAGTTGAATACGCTTGTTTTAAGTGTAGCCACACTTTAATTTACCTTATTATGGTAATTTTGCACTAAGCTGATCAACCTTGGTTGAAAGAGTCTTAACTGCTTCAATTAAGAGAGCTGTTAAACGACCGTAATCAATACCAACACAAGAACCGTCATCATTAGTTAAAACTACTGCAGGTACTAATGGGAGTACGTCTTCAGCAATAAGACCAATTTCGTTAGTTGCTGTTAAGTCGATAAGACTATCATAAGCAACTGCACTTAATGCTTTGGTTGTTGCAAGAGGATCGCTAACAACAGCTGTAATTGGTCTAATGTTTGTTTTACCTGTACGAGAAGATGTTGAAGTAAACGAAAGAGCTGTAATACCAAGCGAGGTAGAAATTGCACTACCGTTATCAGTAATAGAACTGTTTGTTAATGTAGTTGCACCAGAAAATTTAGCAACTAAATTTGATGTACCACCAGGGCTTACACCAGTAGCACCTTGCGCGCCTTGAGCACCAGTTGCACCCTGCGCACCTGTTGAACCAGTAGCACCTTGAGCGCCTGTTGCACCTTGAGCGCCAGTTGAACCAGTAGCACCTTGAGCACCGTTAGAACCATTTGTACCTGAGGCTCCTTGTGCGCCTTGAGCACCGGTTGCACCTGTAGAACCTTTTAAGCCAGAATAACCAGAAGCGCCTTGTGCGCCGGTAGAACCTGTAGCACCTTGTGAACCAGTAGCTCCTTGATTGCCTTGAAAACCTTGTGCACCTTGAGCGCCGTTAGCTCCAGAAAAACCAGAAATACCTTGTGCGCCTTGCGCGCCTGTAGCGCCTGTAGCGCCTTGAGCACCAGTAGAACCCTTACTACCTTGAGCACCGTTTGTGCCGTTTAAGCCTGTAGCGCCTTGAGCACCTTGTGCTCCTTGTGCGCCTGCGCCTGAATATCCTGAGTATGCGTTTGCTGGATTAAAGTATGCCATAATAGTATTGGTTACATATTATTTAGTAAACCTAATACTATTTTAACTTATTATTTTACTATATAGTTTGCCTTAAACGCTGCATTGGATATACAGGTACATCTAGTCTGCTTATAAAGAATACTAAAGTTAATCTTTCAGTTGTATCTTCCCCTACATATTCATTAGCTGTATGATATAAATGGGAGTCAAATGAAAGCAGTCTATTAAATTTATTTTTAATAATAATAGAATCAGTAAATTGATTGTTATTTTGCTGTCTAAGAGTATTGATATCCCCTTTATAATTCTTAGGGTCTGCAATAAATTTACGCTTTTCTTCTCCGTTAATTAATTGTGTACCAGGTACTTTAGGTTCACATATAGAAGTACCTGAATTTTCATCTCCATCCGGGTTAAGATACACAATACCTGTTATAATATCATTATCTTTATGTACCCAACCAGATTTAAAATCCTTGTTTACTTTTTGAAAATATGCTTTAGCAAAGTAATTTTTTATATCCGCAATAGGGTAATATATAGAAAGAAACTTAAAAATAGTATAATAATGTAAATTTGCGTTAATATTTATTAATAAATCCGATCTGGTTCCAGGCCACATTTTGTTGGGGTCTGGCGAAAAGTTTTGTACTAATGCAAACTCTCTTACTTTGTAAGGATCTTCAAAGAATCCGTCTATAACTGAAGTAGGAATAATATAATTTTGCATAGTTCTATGATAAGTTATTATTTTGAATAGTCAATACCGTATAGGTCTAATTCTTGTCGAGCTAATTCTGGTGTAATTTTATCTATACCTGCAAGTATCCAATTATAGAGAGATGCCCCTACACTGCCATAATAGTAATCATATTGCAATCCACCAGGTACTGTATGTTTACATCTTTCTAATAGATCAGCCACAAAAGGTGTTATAGTTTTGCCTGATTTTATATAACGCCAAAACTCGGAATCATCTCTACCGCCTTGATAGTGTAGTACTAAGAAATCTAGTACATCATCATATAATTTACACATTTTTTTATTATAATATTTTCTGTTAACGTCAATTAATGTACTCGTCGCGTCCGGTCTTAAATATTCCATAAACGTTAATAATTGTACTATTGTGGTGTGAATAGAAGTAGCCTCTAAAGGCTCAGCAAATGCTGCAGCTAGACCTAACACTAAGCAGTTACTTTCCCACAAAGTTTCGCACCTACCGCTATCAAAGCTTATATGTCTTATAGGCTCTATTTTTCTACCCAATGCAGTTTCGACCTCTTGCTGTGCTTGATCAGGTGTAATGCAGTTTGATTGATAAACATACCCGCAGCCTATTCTTTCTGTGGTAGGTATTTGCCACATCCACCCCGAACTTAATGCATGTGCTATGGTTACCGGTCTTGGGCGGTTATCTTCATCTATAGGTAATAAAAATGGCATTGCTCGGTCAACAGGCAAATGAGAAGCATATGTTTTCCATTTAACTTCTAGAGCATTCATTAGTACTCTCTTAAAACCGGTACAGTCCACGAAAAGATCTCCTTCAAGTTCTTGGCCGTTGTTTAAACGTATTTTTGTTATTACGTTCTTTTCGTTAATCCCCACATCATTAACAACAGCATCAATTACTGTAATATCGTCTTTAAGTACTTTTTTAAAATGTGCACCTATTTTAAATGCATTAAAATGATACGCAGAAATAAGAGATATATTACCTTCAGAGTAAATTTTACCAAATTCTGAGGCTTTATGCATACCTTCTTTGCCTTCTTTAATAAAAGATTTTAAGAAATGTATATCAGGGCTTGATGTGCCGGTTCTCGTGCCGTCAAGCGGTGCAAAGTAACTATCTCCAGCTGGTGTCCAGTTTTTATGTAATATACCTAGTTTAACTGTCCCGTCAACGTCGTTTAAAAAGTTAGATATAGTAGTACCAGTTTTAAACCAGTGATTTGATAGTACGTTTACCAGCATTCCAGTTGAGCCTTCTCCAGCACCAATAATACTAATTTGACTAGACTCAACAACAGTGACTTTGTGCTTACCTAATTGTGCTTTAGTAAAAAATAAAGCAGCAAGCCACCCAGCTGTACCACCACCCACTATTACTATGTTCATAACTATATTTTAATATAGTTTTTTATTTTTTCCAGCTTTAAGCTTTAGCTGACAAATTATACGACCAAATAATTCGATTTTTAATATAATTTATTTGGCCTATGTAATCTATAACTTCTGTGGGTAGATCGACTACGTTATCTGGCATAGCTACTAAACCAGTAGCCTCGTAAGCTGAAAGTGGCATGTTACCTGATGATAAGCTTATTGAATCGGTGTACAGTTGCATCGCAAACGCAGATAACAACGGTACATTGTAATAATCTTGTATATGATTTACGTATGAGTTTGGTATATTGGCCATATTATTACCTTACATAAAGTTCTACTCTTGCTGATCTGTTTATACCGGTTTGATTTTGACAGCAAGCAACATAGTCTCCAGCTGAATAATTACCGAAATTACCTGCCATTCCTAAACCACCAGAAACGTCGTCAGAACCAGCAGCTCCACTATTAAACAATGTAGAAGGGTCACTATATTGCCCTTCACCGTTTTCATTCCAACCAAACCCCCAACGCACCGCTGCCCCACCACCGTAACCCCAGTCCCCTGCATTAATAAAGTTATATCCGTAAAAGTTGATATCGTTTTGAGATGAAAAGATACCAGTTTGAAAACCATTAAAACCGGATGCCCCACCTAGAAAGTCACCACCTGCACTACCAGAACCGTCATCTTGATACGTACCAGCATTGCTAAAAAAGTTTAAAAGAGTTGTTGTGCTACTAACATTAGGGCTGTCTCCTTGACCTGCAAAATTATTTTGCAGCCAAGACCAGCAACCATACGGATTACTACCTAAACCACCACCATTAGTACCAATATCAGGCCACAACGCCATCATATCTGTAACGTTAGCATAATTAAAGACCTGAAACTTTGCATCTCCGTCATTACGGTTAGTTGCGCTCGTGTTTAAAGTATTATTGCCTGTCCAGTAACCAGAATTATAATTAAAAGTAGTACCACGAGTTGCTTTTAACGCCATCATCCATCCACCACCGTTTGCGCCAGAGTTTAATAAACAGTACACCGGGGTTGAACCTACACTAGGTAAATTAATATAATACACTCCGTCAGTACGATACCCGGCATTGTATAATGCTTTAGCTGAAGAAGCAGGGTTTCCAGCTGTACCTAATGTATTAGTTTTACCGTAAAAGTTATTTAATGCTATTTGTCCAGAAGCTATACCCGCTAAATTACGAGCAGTAGAATCATTAAGTGTAAGAGCTGTAGTAGCTGTACTACCAAGCTCCACATCTATATTACTCATTGATATAGTACCTGATGATTGTAACGTCATTTATTATATATTTAGTGTACGAAAGTAAATATAGCTGCAGTTAATAAAAGTAAGAACGCCCAAGTGCCTAATGCTTTGTAGTATGTAGATAAAGGCGTACCAAAGTAACGTTTACCAATCATAACACATTCATGCATAGGTGTTAATAAATACCCACAATAATCTAATGCAAAGAACCATAACAGATACTGTTTACCGAATACTGTTGTAGCTAATACAGTTAATGCGGCAAATTTACCGTCACTACCCATACTAAAGCTAGCAGCAAATAGTAGCATACTAATAATATACATACCACTAAATGTATGCGGGTCTAAACCCCAGTTTCTCACTGCGTGTTCAATCCAGGCTCTATGTTCTTGCATATAACCCGATGTAAAAAAGATAACACCAATTAATGCAATAGTAGTCCAGTTGACATAACTACTAATCTTTTTCCAGCTATAGGTCTTAGTAATATACAGATAATAAGCTAATAGAGTACCGAAGATAGGAAACACTAACTCTGGGCCTTCTCCTCCAAGTAGCATATACGTAAGAACAGCAGCAATAAACGGTATTACGTTTTTGATAAAGCTACTAGCACCGAGATTTTCTTGAGGTGTAATTTCTATCTCATCTTCTTTAATAACAAAGAATAAATAGTAAAAAATAAATGCAGCACTAACAGCTATTAACGGCCATAACATTTTTAACCATACTGCATATGTAATACCGAACGCTGCCATTGGTAATATTACTGGTTTCTCAATAGGAGACCACATATAATAGTGATGAGTAGTAAGAAAGTCAATAGGTCCAAGCTTTTGACGTGCTTTTACATCTTTTTCCTTTGAGGCTGTTGCAGTATCTAGTATACCTGCACTAACTGTACTTCTACCTTCTAGAGGTAATATACCGCTAATAAGACTAATAACAGCAATAACTAACTTGTTACTTTTAAGTTTAAATTTTAACCATCCATACGTACATCCGAATAGGTTATGCTCTTTGGCAATACCCGCTACTACCATAATAGTAAAGAGTACAAAGAGATAGATTTCGTCTCCGAGATAAAAACGGTCTAAAAAGTCACTCATAGCTATATTTTATATTATTTCTTTACAATAGCCAGGTAAAAACCATTCCACCACATATCAGGATCTTCTAAATCATTTAATAATATCTTATCGTATATTACTTCTAAACCAGCATCAGCAATACCGCGTTTAGCACCGCTAACTACTCCATCAAAATTTGCATCGTCAAATATAAGAACAGCTTCATCTACTAGCTTATCTGCAAAGTACATTATAGCTTGATAGTTAGCTTCTTCGCTATGATCTGCATCATAAAAGAAAAAGTCTATATTACCAATATCAGACTTGTCGACTTGTAAAAAATGGCTATTGAATACCTTTAAAGTGTTACTACCTTTATACTTTTTAGCATTCTCAATAAATTTTTCTTTTGAGGATTCAAGATCAACTTTACCGTTAGCAGACTTGGTTTGTTCTTGCCAATGATCGACTGCATAAGCTCTAAGATTGTTATCTTTAATAGTAGCACAAAACGTACCACCGTTTAACACACCCACTTCAAGGTAACCTGTCGATATTTTACCAATACCGTTTAATAGCTGTTTCATTTTGTCTGAAGTAATACCTTCTACAGTATCTCCTATTGGTTGATTAACAGTGTCTATTAGTAATTGAGCAACCTTTTCAACCTTCTTGTTGTTTTTATTACCTTTAGCTCTCCATACTTTTGTACAGTAATCACAATCCCAACAATTAAATTTACATGTCTTAATCTTTTGACGCCAAGCATTTATAGGTTTTTCTATTAAGTTAGTATCTTCAATATAAGGCTTAAACCCGTCAAATAATAACTCTTCTTTATTAGCGAATCTACGAATAATGTCCATAGTTTCGTTTAAACGGTTACTATTCTCTCTACCGTGCATTTTAATCGTATCAATACCTAACTCTAAAAACTCTAACCAATCTTCTCTCCAAGGTGGAAAGTTAGCATTAGTTAACTGTACAGCTGAATCTTGAGTCTGCCATTTAGGACAACTAACTCTACTAATAGGGTCTGTAAAGTACTGATTACCTGTTGTTCTAGTATTATTAAAGTGGTAATGCTCATCCATAACAGGACACCCACCTACACAACCTTCATTAGCTAATAAAGATAGCTTGATACCGTATTTGTCTTTAACTCTTTTTATCTCTCTAAGTCTATCATGATCTCTCATGAGTACTCGATCAAGATTAACATAGTTAAAACCAGCCTGTGCTAAAGCTGCTACTTCTCTTGGTTCTTTTACACCTCTAAGAATAGTGTTCTTGACAAATAACTCTGGAAAGTTATGTTTAACTTGCTTAGTTAACATCCAGTGAGTGTGTGGTAACGTGCAAGATCTTATACCAGCGTCATACAACGGTTTAAAGTTCTTTATCCAGGTTTCTAAGTTCTTTTGATCAGCTCGTACTGATATATTGTTAAACGTAGCTGATACAGTTATACCAGTTTCTTTCTGTACGTATAAAGCTGTTTCAATAGCAAACTGATGTGCTTCTTTTTGTACAAACACATCACCCATAGCATCCTGTAAAAAAGGATCTATTCGACAAGTAAAATAAATGTCGTAAATGTAATCCTTATACTCCTTACAAAACGCTAAAAATGAATAGAACTGTTGTTCTGTAAGTTTAGGATTAAGCGGTATGCTAAATATCTTCACTCTTGGTCTTAGTCTCGAGTTTCAACTGGTCCTTAGCAACATCATCAATATAAGCTAAATCTGTTCCTGCTGAACTCATTAACTGTTTCATTGTTGCTTGACCGATTGCATCAAGTCCTTTACCTAAAACCCCATTATATTTAATAGCAAGACCAAGTGTTTCTTTAACATCTGGCATCGGCATCATTAATATTGAGTCTAAGTTACCTTGACTAATACGTCCAATAGTGTTTAAGTCCATTGCAGCCTGTTTAGCCATTCTCGTTATCCAGTACTCCCGTTCTAATTGTTCATTATGAGTACCGAATTGTTGTAACGCTTCTAAGTTAGGTACAACTGCTTTTACCATGTTAACAAAGTTATTAAGTTCATTTTGAACCATAACTTCTTTTTTGTCATACATATGAATGTCCCAATCTGCTTGATCAATATCAACTTGAATAAGTTGTTTCTTTAACTCGTCTGGTTCATTTGCAATATCGCGTTCTAATATTTGCTTTTCTATCATGCGCTTTCTGCGCTGACGTTCAATTTGCTTTTGTGAACCAATACGAGTATCAATTTCTAGTAAAGCTTGACGCACTCTACGGTAATCTGTTACTTGTGAATTTACAACAAAGTAACGAGATTGAAAATCAGACATGCCGAGAGAGTTTTCGTTCTCATCGACGAATTTAATAATATCATTATATTCCATATATTAGAACTGGTAACCGAATTTTACTGCACTTAATCTTGCGTTTCTTGTATCGTTCCAATGACCTCTACGCACTGCGAGGTCTTTTGGCATTTCTATACCGAAAGTCATTTCACGTTCATAATGCAAGTCGTCTATTGTCGACAAGCTATCTATTAAAGTATGTATTCTGGCATGCGTGTCTGCATCGTAATCAGGTCTCGGATAAAGAGTATCTGTATTCGGTAGACCTAACTTTCTATCTTCCATCTCTTGTTCAAGGTGTAACTTAAGAGATTTTTTCATTAATGAAACAAGATGCGGTGTTAAATCTACAGCATCTGCAGAAACAGCTGCAAAGTTTGCGTTGTTTAAGTATACTTTTGTTTTTCTTTTACCTTTAGCTAATTCATCTGGATCAGAAGGTAAACCTTCAACATCGGAATAAGCTTTACGGTAAGGACGAGTTTCTCCATAATGCTTGCATGCAGAAAGTTCATATTGAGTAATCTCAACTAAAGGTATATATTTTTTTACTCCTTGAAATGGAAATGCTTCCATAGAACTTACTGCAGCGTATGCGGTGTCAGTTGTAAATTCAACGACATTGAAGTTATCAAATGATGTAACTACTCTCATACCGTCTATGGTAGGTATATATCGAAAGAATTTTGCAATGTAGTATGACATGGTTTAAAGTTATTTATATATTAGTACCCATTGTTCCACCTAATAGTACTGCACTACCTGTAGCACAACCGCCAGAAGAAGTACCTCCATGACCTTTCGGTTGCATAGTTGAACCACCTGTCACTAAAGTATCACTTGTATAGTATTGTTTAAAAGAGTTATTATTTTGCACCCCATTGTAGTTACCAAGTTCATAGCCCCAATCCTGACCTATTTCGTAATTTTCTTCTCCACCGTTGTCTCCACGGTTAATAGTAGAAATATAAGACAAAGTAACGTCGTTAAATTTATAATAATTTACACTAGCTGTATTGCCGCCACCTGCATTATAACCAACACCCCACTTACTAGACAAACCGTGATTAATACCATCTAGACCGTTTAGATACGTCCATGTACCAGTAGTCCAAGTATCAGTTGACCATGCTAAAGATGCTGAAGAGCTACTATTAGCAATAGTACCGTAATATTGACCGAAAAAGCCTGCGCCGCTTCCTGCTGAACCACCAGACGTTACACCGTTGTAACCAACTGTACCTGCTGCAAACATTGTATCAGTTATTGTACAAAATTTATCTGTAGAAGCAGATGAACCGCAGCAAATATATACAGCTGTATTACCAGCGTTCATTAAGGTTTTGCTCTGCATACGATTATTTTTCATGTTCCAGTTATCAGTATGTGTTCTTAACGCCTCAGTTTGCATGTTCATTGATGAACAATACGAAGATACTCCTTGAAATCCTGCATCAGGCCAAACATATGAATAATAATCACTAAAACCTACATCTATATACGCAGCACCGTTATCCATCATATCTCCTAAGTTAGTTGTAGTATCTGTGTTATGCATTGTACGGTTAGTGTTTCTCCAAGGAGAACTATTTTGATAACCACAGTGCATATACCCACGAGTGTATATTGTGCGATAAAGAAATAAGTTATTATTAGGGTTTGGATTAATATCAACGCCTGTTGCCATCCAGCTATATCCGTCAAACACATATGTATTGTAACCGTTCGGGTTTAAGTACCGAGTGCCTGTTGATGGGGATGTTGGAAAGCTTAATACTGACATATTATATTGTAGTACCTAGTACTCCTCCTAAGATTAAACAGCTACCTGTACCACAAGCACCAGAAGACGCGCCTCCGTGACCTTTCGGTTGCATAGTTGAACCACCAGCTACACATGAGTCTGTTGTATATGAAACTTTTGTAGAGTTATTTGTTTGTCCACTTCCGTTGTAAGAACCTATAGTATAACCCCAATCCTGCCCTACTTGACAGTTTTCTTCACCACAAGTCTCTGGACGACTTATACTTGATACGTATGTTCTAGTTACATCGTTAAATTTATATAAAGTTGATGAACCAGCATATGAACCAGGCGCATTATACCCGTATCCCCATTTACTCGACAAACCTTTTGGTTGTCCGTCTGTACTACTATAACCTGAAAAAATATTTTGACTGGTCCATGTTTCTGTACTCCAGGTAAAATAACCACCACCACTATTAGCGTTTATAATACCGTAATATTGACCCCAAAAACCACTAAGACCACCAGCTGTACCACCAGAAGATGAGCTAGCAGCTACTAAGTTAGCTGCTATCATAGTATCTGAAGCTGTAATAAATTTATCTGTTGAAGAATTATTACCACCCGTAATGTATATTGCAGTGAGATCAGCATTCATTAACGCTTTACAGTTTTGACGACTTACCGTTGTATTCCAGATACTATTATACGATCTCAAGCTTTCTGTTACCATACTCATTGACGAAGTGTAAGCAGAGGTTCCTTGCACACTACCTGAGTCGTTAAATACATACGTGTTGTAGTCGCTAAAACCACCGTCAATATACGATGCACCGCGGTCCATCATATCCCCTAAGTTAGTTGTAGTGTCTGTTACATGTAAAGTTCTATTAGTATTTCTCCAAGGAGAACTATTTTGATAACCGCAGTGCATATACCCTCTAGTGTACATTGTACGATAAAGGAAAGGGTTAGCGTTAACCGGGTTAGTACCTAATGATTGACCAGTTGCACACCAGGTATAACCGTCCCAAAAGTAAAAATAACCGGTATAGGCATTATACCGGTTACCAGTTGAAGGAGAACTTGGAAAGCTAAGAGCCATGTCTTACTTTTTAACTAAACTTTTTAGTTCTTCTATTTGAGCTTGCTGTTCTTTTATTGCTTCAATAAGAAGAGGTATAATTTTTTCGTACTGCACTGTTTTAAAGTTATTACCGGACTTAGAACTAATTGTACCGTCGTTGTTTACTAATACATCAAACGGTGCAGGTTTAATTACTTCTGGTAATACTTCTTCTACTTCTTGAGCAATAACACCTACTTGTAATTCATCGGAAGTATAACCGTACTGTTTAGCGGTTTCGTTATTAGTGTAATATACACCGTTTAAAGATAATACTTTAGGTAGAGCACCGCTAATATTACTCTTAATATCTTTAAGTCTCTTATCTGAATAGTAAGCTGCAACATTGCCTGTTGCATATACACTACCGTAAACTGTTAAACTACCAGAAACACCTACGTTACCGTAAATGTTACCACCAGATGTTCTAAAAATTAGAGAAGGATCAACTACAGGTGTAGCTGCAACCCATTGACTGTTGTACCAAACGTTTAATACGCCTGTATCTGAATTCCACCACAGGTAGCCGTTTGCAGCACCGCTAGGGGTACCGTTATTAACACCACTTTGTACTATAGCATTATTACTAATGCCTTGAGAGCCTTGAGCGCCCTGCGCTCCTGAACCAGTTGCACCTTGAGAACCAGTGGAACCAGTAGCCCCTTGAGCTCCTGTTGCTCCTTGTGCGCCAGTAGAACCAGTGGAACCAGTAGCCCCTTGAGCTCCTGTTGCTCCTTGTGCGCCAGTAGAACCAGTTGAACCAGTAGCCCCTTGAGCTCCTGTTGCTCCTTGAGCACCATTAGATCCGTTACTACCTGTTGCGCCTTGAGCACCGGTGGAACCTTTAGCTCCTTGTGCGCCTGTAGCCCCTTGGGCACCTGTTGCACCTGTAGCACCTTGAGCACCGTTTTGCCCGGTTGTACCGTTAACACCTTGTGCTCCTTGAGCGCCTGTAGCACCTTGAGCGCCGTTTAAACCATTTACGCCTGATATACCTTGAGCACCTTGAGCACCTTGTAATCCGGTATAACCTTGAGGTCCAATTGCGCCTTGTGCACCTTGAGAACCAGTTTGTCCTGTTTGACCGGTTGCACCTTGCGGGCCTTGAGTGCCTGAAAATCCTGAAGCTCCTTGTATACTATATGTAAACGGTGTAGCCATATATTATATTTAACTTAATCTTGCACTTAACTGTGCTATTAAAGTATTTTGATTATTTATTTGTACTTGTTGTTCTTTAATAGCTTCTACTAGTAAAGATGTTAAACGACTGTAATCAATACCGATATAGTTTCCGGCGCTATCTGGGTCATCATAAACTACTTCTGGAACTATATTTACTGTATCTTCTGCAATAAGCCCTATATCGTTTGGATCGGTTTTAAGAGTGTTATCATACCATACACCAGATAATTGTAGTACTCTATTTAAAGAATTGGTTAATGGTCGTATATTAGTCTTAAAACGTCTAGATGAAGTAGAAGTAAATGAATAAGCTGTAATACCAAGAGATGTTGATATAGCACTACCATTATCAGTAATAGAACTATTAGTTACTGTGGTTGAACTGTTAAACTTAGCAACAACATTTGAAGTACCGCCTGAACCAGCAGCTGCACCTTGTGCGCCTGTAGCTCCCTGTGCACCTGTTGATCCTGTAGCACCTTGTGCACCGGTAGAGCCTGTAGCACCTTGTGCGCCTGTAGCACCTTGTGCGCCGTTAGAACCGTTTGTACCAGCTGCACCTTGTGCACCATTCGTACCAGCTGCACCTTGAGCGCCTGTAGAACCAGTAGAGCCTTTTAAGCCAGAATAACCTGAAGCGCCTTGAGCGCCAGTAGAGCCTGTAGCGCCTTGAGCGCCTGTTGCACCTTGAGCGCCAGTAGAACCTGTAGAACCTGTTGCACCTTGAGCGCCAGTAGAACCTGTAGAACCTGTTGCACCTTGAGCTCCTGTAGAGCCTTTAGCACCAGAGTAACCAGAGTAACCAGAGTTTGATCCTGCTGCTTGAATTTGTGAACCAGGATACTCAACAATTAAACCTGCTGTAGTACCTATACCGATCATAACCGGTTTAATGATTGAACCTACAGCTGATGGGGGTGTTGTGGTCATTAGACCTGCTGTTGCGTCTGAAAGATAATATTGTGCAGCATCTACTATACCTGTAAAGCCTGAAGTATAACCGTTAGCTACATACTGGAAAGAAGTACCAGTAGCGCTTACTACTACACCGATAATATCTGACGTGCTTGGGCTGTTGGCTTGTGCTAATGCATAACCACCAGATGTCTTGTATATAACATTACCCGGACTAAAAGAGTTGCTATATGTTACATTTACATTAGTAGCATTTAAACCGCTTATACCAGAAAAACCAGATACACCTGAACCACTAAAACCACTAAAGCCTGAGTAACCAGAAACACCGCTAAAGCCTGAAATACCGCTAAAACCTGATTGACCAGAAATACCACTGAAACCAGATATACCACTAAATCCTGAAATACCTGTATAGCCAGAATATCCTGTAATACCGCTAAAGCCTGAGATACCAGAGAAGCCTGATATACCACTAAAACCGGACCAGCCTGATATACCGCTCGCTCCTGATATACCGCTAAAACCACTAATACCTGTAAAGCCTGAATAACCAGAGATACCGGAGAAACCTGTTATACCACTAAAACCGGACCAACCACTGATACCGCTAAAGCCTGAAATACCGCTGAAACCACTTATACCTGAAAAACCAGAAAAGCCTGTGAAGCCACTATAACCAGATATACCGCTAAAACCTGAAATACCTACACCAGAATAACCTGATGTACCAGACACACCCTGACCGATTGGGGTACGTACTACAGTAAACTGCGAACTACCGTTATATTGGTAAGCAGCAGTAAGTGTTGTTGTACTTGTTGTATAAGCTGCAACTTGTAATAAGATACGATCTGTTGCAGAAAGAATTGTAATATTGCTTGTAGCGTACTGTACTTTTTGATAGGTTGAAGTAGTATCTGTAACGGCACCGGAATCGGCGCTTAAAATAAATGCACTCGTGGCACTAGTTGCCATTGAGTAACTATAAATGCTAAATACAAAATTAGCTGTACCACCTAAAGCGTAACGATAAAATTCTATATCCCATAAACCTGCAGGTATTTCTGTTATACCAGGTTCACCGATTGGTGTTAAGTACCAACCGAAAGCACTTGGACTGCCTGGACCTGCTGTAGTAGAATTAAGAGCTAGTTGGTCGTCATTAACTGTCGTACCACCACCGCCTGGCTGTAAAGCCATAACTTCAAACACAGCAGGGTTTTGATCACTAGTTACTTCCTGTAAGAAATACGTTCTACCATATACAGATGCGCCTGTGCCACCTGACCAACCCGAAATACCACTAAAGCCGCTGATTCCGCTAAAACCACTTATACCACTAAAGCCAGACCAGCCTGATACACCACTTGCACCAGATATACCGCTAAAACCGGATATACCACTAAAACCGCTGAAGCCAGAATAACCGCTGACACCACTGAAACCACTTATACCTGTATAACCGGAATAGCCAGAAATACCTGTAAAACCTGAATAACCTGATATACCGCTAAAACCAGACCAGCCTGATATACCACTAAAACCTGATACACCACTCGCTCCTGATATACCGCTGAAACCACTTATACCTGAAAAACCAGATATACCACTTGCGCCAGATATACCACTGAAACCAGAAAAACCTGAAATACCTGTATAACCGCTATAACCGGAAATACCGCTAAAACCACTTATACCTGAAAAACCAGACCAACCGGATATACCGCTAAAGCCTGAAATACCTGTATAACCACTATAACCGGATATACCACTAAAGCCAGAAAAGCTCGAGTAACCGCTATAACCGGAAATACCAGAGAATCCACTTATACCACTAAAGCCAGAAAAGCCTGAAATACCAGTAAATCCAGAATAACCGGAAGCACCCTGTGCACCAGTAGAGCCTTTTGCACCTTGCGCACCTGTTACGCCAGTAGTACCTGAGTAACCAGACTGTCCCTTAATCGCTGTGTATACAAATGTATTGCTCATAGTTCATTGAAGCAATAATATTTATATACCATTATACTATAAACCAGTTAGTACCGTTATATACAATAGTGGTTGCTTCGTAGTTATAGTTTAATAGATAAGTAGCTTGACCGTCAATTGTTACCCCTGCACCAGATAACGTAATGTTATTTGTGCGAGCTGCACCAGATTCGTCTTTAATTGTTATAAATGTACCTTGATTTAATGGTAGAGCTGGCAAGTATAATAAAGCACTTCCAGAGACATTAACACCTACATATTCGTCAGTTGACTGTAATACGTTTGGTGAAGTTGTTACTAATCTTACACCTTGAACGTTTGGATATATAATCTGTGAATTATCGAGATTTAAGTAACCACGTTCGTTTACAACAACTGCTGTTGTAGATGTAACAGCTCTCATGATTGGCTTCGACACTGTACCGAAAGCACTTGGTGAAACTGTTGTAACACTACCTGCAATAGTTGGTGATAGGTAATAACATTCCCCTGGTGTCAAGCTTGCAAGACCTGTAATTAAGCCCATGTATACGATTGTAAATGTTGTACCTGTTGAAGATTGAACAACACCGGTTGCTTCAGCATCTGTTACATTGTCTGCTTGAGCTAAGAACCAACCACTTGAACCGTTGTCAAGACGTACCACGTTACCAGCACTGAATGTGTTGGTATATGTAATGACTTGACTTGAAATGTTTACTGTAGTACCAGAGATACCTGAGAAACCAGATATACCGCTAAAGCCGCTATAACCGGAAATACCAGAGAAGCCCGATATACCAGAAGCGCCAGACCAGCCTGAAATACCACTAAAGCCTGATATACCGCTAAAGCCGCTAATACCGCTAAAGCCTGAAATACCAGAAAAGCCGGAGTAACCAGAAATACCCGAGAAACCAGATATACCGCTAAAACCGCTGTAGCCACTAATACCGCTAAAGCCAGACCAGCCGCTAATACCTGAGAAACCGCTAATACCAGTGAAACCACTGATACCTGTAAAGCCTGAATAACCAGACCAACCAGAGATACCGCTAAAGCCGCTTATACCGCTAAAGCCGGAGTAGCCTGAAATACCAGAGAAGCCGCTATAGCCACTTATGCCACTAAAGCCAGACCAACCACTGATACCGCTGAAACCGCTAATACCGGTAAAGCCTGAGAAGCCAGAGTAGCCTGAGATACCAGAGAAGCCTGAGATACCACTAAAGCCGCTATAGCCACTAATACCGCTAAAGCCCGATATACCAGAGAAACCAGAATAACCTGACCAACCACTGATACCACTAAAGCCTGATATACCAGTAAAGCCTGAGAAGCCGCTTATACCGCTAAAACCACTATAGCCTGAAATACCGCTAAAGCCTGATATGCCCGAGAAACCGGACCAACCGCTAATACCAGAGAAGCCTGAAATACCAGAGAAGCCACTTATACCGCTAAAGCCAGAGTAACCAGATATACCGCTGAAGCCTGACCAACCAGAAATACCTGAGAAACCAGATATACCAGAGAAGCCAGACCAACCAGAAATACCACTAAAGCCTGAGGTACCAATACCGCTAAAGCCGGAGAAACCTGAACTACCACTTACACCTTGACCGATTGGCGTACGTAAAGCGGAATATATTGAACTACCATTGTAATGGTAAGTAGCAGTAATTGTTGATGTGCTTGTTGTATAAGCTGCAACTTGTAATAAGATACGATCTGTTGCAGAAAGCTTTGTAATCGTGCTTGTAACGTAACCTAATTTTTGGAAAGTTGAAGATGTATCTGTAACAGGACCTGAATCAGCACTTAAGATAAATGCGCTAGTAGCGCTTGTAGCCATTGAGTAACTATATACGCTAATAACAAAGTTTGCTGCGCTAGCAGAAACGTTACGATAGAAATCGAATTCCCACAAACCAGCTGGAATTTCAACTAAGCCTGGTTCCCCAATTGGTGTTAAGTACCAACCGTAAGCGCTTGGGCTACCTGGACCTGCTGTGGTAGAGTTAAGAGCTAATGCGTCATCGTTTACGTCTGTACCACCACCGCCTGGCACTAACGACATTACTTCAAATACTGTTGGGTTTTGATCGCTTGTTACTTCTTGTAGGTAGTATGTTCTACCGTAAATGGATGCACCGGTACCACCAGAGACACCAGACCAACCACTAATACCACTGAAACCACTAATACCGGTAAAGCCACTATAACCGGAAATACCACTAAAGCCTGAAATACCGCTAAAGCCGGAGTAACCAGAAATGCCTGAGAAACCGCTAATACCAGTAAAGCCTGACCAACCGCTAATACCTGAGAAACCTGAAATACCAGTATAGCCAGAATAGCCTGAAATACCGCTAAAGCCGCTTATACCGCTAAAGCCTGAGATACCAGAGAAGCCAGAATAACCTGACCAACCGCTAATACCGCTAAAACCACTTATACCTGTATAGCCTGAGTAGCCGGAAATACCGCTAAAGCCTGACCAACCAGAGATACCAGAGAAGCCAGACCAGCCTGATATACCGCTGAAACCGCTTATACCTGTAAAACCTGAAATACCAGAAAAGCCTGAGAAGCCAGAATAACCTGAAATACCAGACCAACCAGAAATACCGGTATAGCCTGAATAACCGCTAATACCCGTAAAGCCGCTATAACCGGAAATACCTGTAAAGCCGGACCAGCCTGAAATACCACTAAAGCCGGAAATACCAGAGAAGCCCGAGAAGCCAGTGTAACCACTAAAACCGGTGAAGCCAGAAATACCGCTAAAACCGCTAATACCAGTGTAGCCAGAATAACCTGAAATACCTGTAAAGCCTGAATAGCCTGAAATACCAGAGAAGCCGGACCAGCCACTAATACCGCTGAAACCGCTTATACCTGTAAAACCTGACCAACCTGAAATACCACTAAAGCCGCTAATACCTGTAAAGCCTGAAATACCAGAAAAGCCACTATAGCCGGAAATACCGGAGAAGCCGGACCAACCAGAGGTACCACTGATACCACTAAAGCCGGACCATCCGCTAATGCCTGAGGCTCCGGAATAACCGCTTGTGCCGGTTGCGCCTTGTGCACCTGTTGCACCGTTTGCGCCAGAGAAACCTGATTGACCTCTAATTGCTGTGTATACGAAGGAATTTGCCATGGTGGTATATTATTGTAGATTACTTATTATTCTTGAAATGTTTTTTTTGTTGTTTATTAAACTAAATTCCATCTATTGCCGTAATATACTAAGCTTATTGTTTCATACGGGGATGTAATTTGGTCAAAAGTGTATCCGTCAATGGTGTCTGGATATGTAGCAGATATTGTAATAGTATTTGTAGTATCATTAGCTAATCCTGTCATATCTTTAATAGAATATGCTTTACCATTATAACCAACTGGTAGAGTAATGGTAGAAGGTCCGTTGTATTGTACACCAATGTAATAGTCTGTAGGTACAGCTGTATAGTATTGATTAGTAACGCCTGTTACGTTTACAGAACCACCTAATGCAGAGTCGTTTGAATTTAATATACCTCTTTCATTAACAACAACACCCACATTTGATGTAATTGCACGTAGTATTGGTTTTGAAACAGTACCTGTAGCACTAACTACTGCAGTTGTAATAGCACCAGGAACATCTGGGGATAAGAAATAGCATTCCCCTGGATTTAATAGTGGTTGATCAAATGTTATTAAACCGTTATATACTATATAGAAGTCGTAAGCAGAAGCATATTGTACAACACCAGTTGCTTCAGCATTTTGAGGTGTATTAGCCTGGGATAAGAACCAACCGCTATTACCGTTATCAAGTCTTACTACTTGACCTGCACTAAAACTATTACTATAAGTTATTAACTGACTAGAAATATTAACAGGCGAGCCACTATAACCGGATATACCGCTAAAGCCCGAGAAACCAGAAATACCGCTATAACCCATTATACCGGAATAACCGCTAAAGCCAGACCAACCAGATATACCTGAGAAACCATCTATACCGCTATAACCTGAAAAACCGCTTATACCAGAAAAACCTTGTACACCTTGATAACCACTAAAGCCTGACCAACCACTAGAGCCTGAAGTACCGGAATCGCCTTTTACTTGACCAACATTAGTCCAGGTACCACCAGCATGTACCCATAAATCACCAGAAGTTTCATCTATAACACCGTTACCGTCAACTGCTGATGAGAACGCGGCGTTTAAAGTTTGTTGTGGGTCGCCAGGTGGGTTAACATTAGCGTCTGGTACAGTACCAATAATAGCAACTGAAGAACCGTTAACACCAGAGTAACCAGAAAGACCTACATCGCCTTGTGCACCTTGCGGTCCAATATCTCCTTGAGAGCCTTGGGAACCTTGGAAGCCTTGATCTCCCTGTGCACCTTGGGGTCCGGTATCGCCTTGATTACCTTGCGGTCCAATATCACCTTGAGCGCCTTGTGGGCCGAAGTCGCCTTGTGCACCTTGATAACCTTGTGCACCTTGTGAGCCGACATCCCCTTGATAGCCTTGAGGTCCTATATCCCCTTGCGCACCTTGTGGGCCGAAACCTGAATAACCAGATACACCAGAACCGCTAAAACCTGAGAAGCCAGATATACCAGTAAAGCCTGAGAAGCCACTATAACCTGACCAACCAGATACACCTGTATAACCAGAATAACCCGATATACCACTATCCCCACTGAAACCGGAAATACCGCTAAAGCCACTAAAGCCGCTTGTACCGGTAAAACCGCTTATACCGCTAAAGCCTGAAAAACCAGAATAACCTGAAATACCAGACCAACCAGAATCACCTGTGAAACCTGATATACCGCTAAAACCGGACCAACCAGATGTTCCAGAGATGCCCGAAAAGCCTGATATACCACTGAAGCCTGACCAGCCGCTTATACCACTAAAGCCTGATATACCTGAAGCACCTGAAATACCGCTAAAACCAGATATACCGCTAAAGCCCGACCAACCGCTTATACCTGTATAACCAGATATACCGGAGAAGCCTGATATACCTGAAAAACCACTTATACCGCTAAAGCCTGATTGACCAGAATAACCAGAATAACCTGATACACCAGAACCACTGAAACCAGATATACCTGATTGACCAGAGAAGCCTGAGTAACCAGAAATTCCTGAGAAGCCAGATATACCACTAAAACCGCTTATACCTACAAAGCCTGAGTAACCGCTAAAGCCTGAAATACCGCTTGCGCCAGACCAACCAGAGGTACCAGAGTCACCTTTTACTTGACCTACATTAGTCCAGGTACCGTTTGTATATACCCATAAATCGCCAGTATTTTCATCTATAACACCGTTACCGTTTACGGCGCCTGGGAATGCAGCGTTTAAAGTAGCTTGTGCGTTACCACCTACAGTAGGTACTGTACCAATAATAGTAACTGAAGTACCGTCTTTACCACTATAACCAGACTTACCACTAGTACCACTAAAACCACTTATACCACTAAAACCAGAAATACCTGAAAAACCTGAGTAACCAGATATACCAGAAAAGCCTGATATACCGCTAAAGCCTGATATACCAGAAGCACCGCTAAAGCCGCTATAACCAGTTATGCCGCTAAAACCGGACCGACCCGAAATACCGCTAAAGCCTGAAGTGCCGGAAGCGCCACTTATACCACTAAAACCACTAATACCGCTAAAGCCTGATTGACCGGTATAGCCCGAGTAACCAGATATACCACTGAAACCTGATATACCACTTGCGCCAGATATACCACTAAAGCCCGAGTAACCAGAAGTACCTGAAGCACCACTTATACCGCTAAAGCCTGACTGACCCGAATAACCTGAATAACCAGACCAGCCTGAAATACCGCTAAAGCCTGATTGACCGCTGTAGCCACTATAGCCAGAAATACCACTAAAACCGGAAATACCTGATTGACCGGTAAAGCCTGAGTAACCGCTAAAACCTACATAACCGCTGAAGCCGCTGTAGCCGGAAATACCGCTAAAGCCCATATAGCCGGAGTACCCAGAAAAGCCTGAATAACCAGACGTACCGGAGTAACCCATATCACCGCTATAACCGGAAATACCGCTATAACCAGAAGTACTATCACCACTAAAACCTGAAATACCTTGATCGCCTTGTGCACCTTGAGGGCCTGTAGCACCACTATAACCAGACGCGCCATCTTTACCATCTGAACCTAAAGTAAGGTTAGTTACAAACCTACTATAATGATTTGTACCAAGATACCAATATGTAATGTCAACACCACCACCTGCATTAGGGTCTGAGGTATCTGTTGTTTGACCAAATACGCTTATCTTAATTCTGTCAGATAAGTTTAAAGGTATTGGGGTATCAATATAATATGATGTTCTTTGGAATGTCGGTGTAGGTGTTCTTGTTAATGCATCACCTGTTACCGAAAACAACATTGTTTCATTGTCGCTTGGATCTACCTTGTAAACAGCGTAAGTTAAATGAGTATTAACGCCTGGATCCATTGCATGTGGACCAGACATTGAATAATACGTATCAAAGTACCAAGTACCAGTATTAATTAACGACTTATTAGGAGAACCTGTAAGCGTAATTGTATATAATATTGGAGCAGGGTTTTGAAGGTAATTAAAATAACCGGAATCATCTGCAGCTTCAGCAGCATCTTGAGGCTCTGGAGTTAAAAATACATCGTTTGGTACGTCTGCAGCAATATTAGTTGGGTATAATATTAGACCAACAACTGATTGACCAGAATAGCCAGACTTACCACTATAACCGGATAAACCTAAACCTGAAAAACCAGAATAACCACTAGCACCGCTTATACCACTAAAACCAGAAGTACCGGAACTGCCTTGTGCTCCTTGTGCACCTTGTGCTCCGTTAATACCGGAGTAACCAGATGCACCAGTGTCTCCTTGCGGACCGGTAGGTCCTTGAGGGCCCATGTCACCTTGCGCACCAGGAGGCCCACCTGCTGACAAAGCAGAAATTGCTACCGAGTAAGTTGTATATGAACCGTCATTATTGACTTGCTCCAAGAACGTTAGATCGTTCGTTGTAATGTTTGGGGCTTGAGAAAGTTCGTGTGGAAATACAATAGACGGTACTACATTGCTTCCGGCTGTAGTTGTTGCACCCGAAACACCATAATCATTAAGTGCGGATAATTCGTTTACATATACTATAGTGGGGTATTGCGGAACCGGCATATTATATTATATTTAATTGTTCGTACTTGGAAAACCGAGATAAGTTAGAGGTCTTCCTTCAACACCAGCGGCGCTAGCGGCCGGGTGTAGTAAATTACCACCATACAGATCAACTAATGTAATATTGCTTTCATAAGAACCGTATACTCCTGTATCAGGTTTACCAGTTGTGCCACTGTTACCACTATAACTTAAATATCCAGATAATGGTGCGTTATGGTTAGTTGTATAGTTATATACAGTATTTTTTGTGAGATGATCAACATTTTGTGGATATGCTTTGTCATCAATAACACGAGCATTAAATCCATTACTACCTGTATTGAGAGGTATTAGACCGTCAACTTTATTATCATACACTTGATCACTAAAGTTTTCACGAGGTGCTTCTGGTTCAAATGTATATTCATAACGCTTACCTTTAATCGTCCATATATAATGACCTAATAATTGATTACGATCTCCACCTTTTTGATCAACACGCTCTGTTATTTCAAATATTTGACCCGATCTACCATTTGGTCTTGTTGCACCATACTCAACTAACTCTATTACATCCCCTGCTTTAGGTTCAAAATTGTATTGAGATGTTACACTACTTAAAGATGATGTTGATAGAGCGTTGGTAAACGTATTAATAGATATAACACCGGTTATATCAGCTTCACCCTGTAAACCGAACTTACTTAATATAATACTATCATTATTAAGTGTTATTGCCATTACCAAATTAAATGGTGGTAAGAATCCAGCTAGAGGTTGTTCACCGTAAAAGAAATCGTGGCCAGAAAGTGTATAATTGTTAACATAATAATATACAAGCATTCCGTATTGGCTTATTTGCTCGTTCCACCAATTATTAAATAATTGGATTTCATATGCATTAGTTGTAATGTCTAAATAACGCAAGTTTCCTATACTACAGGATGCAGCTCCAGGTATGTTTGTTCCGACTGGGTTAGTGGTACCTGGTGGTACATAAGGACCTGTATCCACACAATATTGCGATATTGACATAAAAATATTTACAAAAAGTATAGAATTAATCTGTAATATACTAAATAATATTATAATGAGCAAATTAAAGAACCTATCCGATCTGGACTCTCTATATAATATGGTCCAAGAAAACGCTGCTAAAATGCCAGCTATTCAAAACGGTAACAAGCAGCCTGATATTCTTTTAACAGATGCGTCAATGTACTTACCTACATCCTCGAAGCAAGAAGCTCTTAATGAAAACGCCCCTAAAGTAGGAGAAGGTTTTGGTAAGAAAGAAGAAAAGCTAGCTAAAGGTACAGGTCCTGATGCAGCTGAAGGCTTTAAGAAGAACGAAGCTAAAGAAAAACAAGAAGCAGCTAAAGAAACAAAGCAAGAAGAAGGAGATATGGAAGCTGCAGAAAAGAATGAAGAAGCTCCTGAAAAAGAAAAAGTAGAGGAGACTGTAGATTCTAGTTCCAGAACTCCTAAATATAATAAACAACATTTTACTATGCCTAAATCAAAATTCCAAAAACTATATGAGGACGCAGTTAATGGCGTGCCTTTCGTTGCTCAAGAAGAAGAACAAATCGCTCCAGTAGAGCCAGCTGCTGATCATGAAGAACCAGCAATGGGTGGTCCTGAGGGTGATGAAGGTGAAGAAGCATGCTGCACGCATGAAGAAGCTATCGAAATGGTAGAAAAACTTTTAAAGTTCCTTAAAAAGGATACAGCATATGATAAAGAACATGGTGATTTAGGTGATGAAGATCAAGCATTCACCGGTGGCGGTGAAGAAGAAGAGGGTGCAATGGGAGAAGCTGTTGAAGCTGAAGACCTAGGTCACCCGCTCGAAGGTGCTAAATCAGAAGAACTTAAAGACGGTCACAAGATTCACAAAGTCGGTGGCGCTGGTGTAACTAAAGTTAAAGGCGCTGCAACTGAACAAGGTGCAAGCTTTAAGAATGAGCCAGCTCCTAAGAAAGAAAAAGAATCAGCTCACTTAAAAGACGGTCATAAATTACATACAGTAGGCAATCTTACACCTGACAAAGGTGAAGGTGCAAACATATTCACGAAGTAATTTTAAGGCATAGATAATTCACAAAGCCCTTAGCAATAAGGGCTTTTTTTATGGCTACTTAATAAGGTCTATCGTTTATAAACCTTTTATCTAACATACCAGCAGCTGGACTACCATGAGGCAATCTCCAGCCCTGTTCAAATAATTCATCCATATCAGGATTAGCATTACTCGGACCTTGAGATATAATAACAGGGTTACGTGCAGTAATATCCGGTTCTTTATTTTTATTAAATTTATTATACATCTCAGAAGGCTTTGGCATACTAACTACAAACGGGTCCCAATTGTTAGGTATCATATGTAATGGTTTACCATTGCTATCTTGCTGAGTCACTTCGTAAAATTGTTCTACTACTTTAGGGTCTAATATAAACATTGCCCAAATAAGAGCTTCTACTCTATCATCCAAGTACTTGTCAGATTGTTTTTTCCATACTCCGTTTGGTTGGCGTATATACGTTTTAAACTCTTCTATAGTCTGCTTGTCATATAACTTGACACACCTCAATACATTCATCCAGTACCTAAAATTAGCCATGGAGTTGAACTTACTGTTGGTATGAGAATAAACACCTAGACGGTTATCCTTTTCTACCTTTTCAGTAAACGAACCCATACTCGGGGTATACTTTACTATGTTGGGGTATTGGTGAGTATTAACTAAAGCATCTACTACTGAGGCTCCGCAGTTGTTACGCTCTACTAATAATGGCGGGTTACCCCATTGACCGGCTATTTCTACGAGCCTCCCAGCAAAATTAAATGGGTCTAGTTTATTATTAGCGTATGTAGCTACTTGTTCTATGTTAGTTAAATCTGTAACATCCACTACTTGTATAACTGAGTTAGCTCTACCAATACCTTCGCCAACGTCAACCCCAATACTATAGAAGTGACCATCTATATGATCTTTATATATTTTAAAAGTACCATCATCATCTTCATAAACGGGATCTGGAGCATTAGTTGTTAATTCGTCTAACTGATCTTTATCAAAAATGTTTTCACCTGCAGCTCTAAACTCGTTACCATACTCTTGGTTAAATGACTCTTCTGAACCAAGAGCTCTCATTGTCATTTCTTTCCATTTTTCATCTCTACCTGGAACCTCGTGCCAATCTACACGCTCATGGTGCCATCCATTTTTACCCGCTACTGCATCGGTATAAGTATTAAAGAAAAGATTACCCACACCGTTAGGGGTAGATAACATAAAGATTTTAGACTTCTTAGAGGATGAAATAACAGGAAATACTGATTCCCAAAAGTCGTCCATAAACTCTGGCGGAATAAATGCAGCTTCGTCCAAGAGTAGACAGTTAATAGACTCACCTCTAGCAGCATCAGACGTTGTAGTACTAATACCAATAGAGGAACCGTTCTCTAGTTCCATACCTTCTTTTGCGTAAGCCACTACACCTGGTTTCATATAGTTAGGTAGCATTTCGTACGCTAGTTTAATACGTTTAAAAATGTTTTTAGCAGTTTCCTGTTTATTAGCAATTAGTAGTACTCTATAATCGTCATGAAAACAAATCATCCACAAAGCAAATATGGTTAAGATAGTTGTTTTACCAATCTGTCTAGAAGCTAATACAACATTAAACCTGTTCTCTACCAACGCTTTAAGTACTCTCTTTTGAAAGTTATAAAGCTTAATTGGTTGCTTACCTTCGTCCAAACTAACAATGTAAAAGAAACGAGAAAAGTGTAAAATAGACTTGCGCGCTCTTTCTAGATCTTCCACCATCTCTGGTGTCCAATTAAATTGAGTTTCCGGCACGGGTAAGTTTTTATTACCCAAATAATACGTTGTCTGATCTCCTTTTGCTTTTGCCATTATATATACTTACTATGGATCTACTACTAGTCAAAAGTAAGTTATAGTATGAAAAAGCTAACTTTAACGGATAATAAATTTAACCCTATTGGATACTGGAGTGTACCTATTAAAGCTTTTGAAGATTTTCCTACTGCTGGGCATATGCCTGTATTACCAGGGCCTGAATTTTTAGAACTGTTCGATCAAGAAGGGTATGTTATGACAAAGTTAGAACAGTGGTACGCGTATGATAGTAAAGAAAATTTATCAACTCACTACCCGGATCAACAGTGTTTACGTAGACCGTGGATTGTACAAGAAGGTGTAGTGTTTGAAGGAGCTAACCTTAACCATAGCTTACTGTTTGAACGTAGAGGTTTTACTGGAAAAGCACTAGATAGACTTAAACTGTGGTCTGAATGGAATACCCAACTATACAAGCTTATTAAGTTAAAACCAAAATGGGGGTTAGATTTTTCAATAGATTATACAGATAAAGAGGGTAACTGTATAGAAGTTTTACACTATGAACATGATGAATTTAGCTATGAAAAAATAGAAGAAAGAAGGCTCTTAGTTGAACCTCTTTTTTTAAATACTGATTGGGATGATGTAGCTAAACAAATACTAAAGCGTAAAGATGAATGGATTAATTTAGACATATTTGCACAAGGAGATTGGAAGTGTGCGTATTTAGGTATACCTACAGATAGTCAAAAAATGATTTCTTGGGAAACCTAATATAATTAAATAATACGTAAGTAATTGTATAACATGTTGCCTTCTGACAAGCTTACGTTTGAATATCACGATACTCTCAATCCTTTAATATGGGATGGAGGTACTATTAAACCGGAAATTAAAAATAAGCTATTAGAAGTTGCTGAAGCATTTTTAGAAACAGTAGAAATTCCGGTAGATGTAGAGGATATTACTTTAACTGGTTCTTTGGCTAACTATAACTATACTGAATATAGCGATTTTGATTTGCATATTATAACAGATTGTAGAGATTATAATATAGACGAAGCTTTACTTAAAGATTATTTTAAGGCTAAAAAGACTGTTTGGAATAGTACGCACGAAATTAAAATTAAAAACTATGACGTAGAAGTATATATACAAGATATACTTGAACCTCATCATTCTACAGGTGTATATTCATTAAAAAACGATGCTTGGGTACATAAACCTCAAAAATCAGACCATATAGATAAAAAAGAGATAGCTAAAAAGGCTGAAGCAATGAGACATATGATTGACCATGCTTTGAGCGATAAATGTGATTTGGAGTGTGCTGAAAATGTAAAAGATAAAATTTTAAAAACTAGACAGGCTGGTTTAGTTAAAGGCGGAGAATACTCTATAGAAAATTTAGCGTATAAAGAGTTAAGACGTACTAAAGATATTGATAGGTTAATACAAGGCGTAATAGCTAAAAGAGATAAAGAGCTATCTTTAAATCAAGAAGCTGAAACTTTTAAGACGTTTATGTCTCAACCAGGCATAACTAGCGGTAAAGGTAGTCGTGGTCCAAGACATCAATCTCCTACGGCGGGTATGAGCAAATTAACTAGGCACGATACAAAATCGGTCAGTATTATTGCTAAGACTCACAGAGAGATGGAGACTCCTTTTCCTGAAATTGAAAACTTAAAAAAGAAACCACGTGGTAAAACATATATTATACCTCAAACCGCTCAAGCAATTGCTCGTTTTTATAGTATGAATATGGATAAGGTAAATACCGAGCCTCGTGGTCTAAGTACTAGTGGCATTGTACTCGGTTTTGATCCAATTGTAAGAAGACACTATTTAGAAAAGAAAGAAAAAGGCAAATAATGGCACTCGGACCTATAACACAACAGTCTATTCTTAATAAAAGTAGAAAAGATAAATTTCTACTCACGTTAAACCTGCCTGACGCTCTTAAGAAGATTAATATATTAAATCAAAGCGACAGAACAAATGATGGAGTATATCTAGATTCTTTGCAATATTCGGTTTACGGTACAGTTGTACCCGCTACCGCAATAAATCCTGTCGATTTACCATTTTCCGGTCAAACTTTAAGCGTAACTTCTAACAAAAGAGAGAAGTACCAAAACATTACTGTAAACTTTACAGTAGATAACAATTATAACAACTGGTGGGTATTATGGAAGTGGTTGGATTATATAAACGGTGTTACAAGTAGTACTATGGATCCTGATAACTTAACACAATTACCTCAAACACCAACTCAGTATGCAGGCTTAGCAAATCTACAGCCTTACCAAACAAGTGTGGTGGTGGAGGGGTTGGATGAATATAATAATAAGAAAATCCGTTGGACGTATAGCAAAGCCTTTATTACAAATTTAACAGGCATAACTTATAGTTATAGAGATGCTGATCAGTTAGAGTCTTCATTTACGTTCTCGTTCAGCCAGTTGACTTCAGAATTACTGTAAAACAACAAGGTTTTCTCGCGGAAAAGCCTAAATAATAGTAAATACTACTATGGCTACTTTACGTCAAATACAATCCCCTGGTGTACAAATTAATGAAATCGATCTAAGCCAAACAACAAGCGTACCTAATGGTACTAATGTGTTTATTGCAGGTTTTGCTGCTCAAGGTCCTGCTAATGAAATTATAAGCCTTACAACAGGTAACGATTTTACTAATATTTTCGGTACACCTACTAATGCAGCCGAACGTTATTTTTATTATTCCGTACAACAACAGTTTAATGCAGGTACAAACGCTCAAGTAAGTGTTTATCGTTTACCTTATGGTGGTGGAATGGGAGATGGTTATGCAGCTAACAAATACAGTGCTTTAGTATTCCCAGTACTACCAGCTTTAACACCAAGCACAACTACAGCAGCTGCAGCTTCAACAACTACAGCATTCATGAGTGCAAGTACATATTATCTTGCAGCCCCACAACTTATTGAACTTTCTCAAGACGATTACGTAACTTTAAAACAAAACGGTATTAACTGGAGCACAACTGGCGGTGGTGCAGCTCCAACTATTAATAGTGTTGCTGATTTAACAGCAAACGGTATCGGTTTAGTAGTATTAAACGAATCTCAAACAACTATTAACGAAAAGTTTGAAGGTCTTTATTTAAATCTTGCTGACAATCTCAACTTAAACCCAACGACAGCAATGTCTGCTGTTCAAAACGTATTCAGTATTACAGCTGAACAATCATCGTTTGGTTTAACCGGTGCTAATGTTTATCAAGAGATTCCATCAAGCCGTTTAAGCTTCCAATTATCAGCTACAGCAGCAGATCCAAAGCCAAGCGTTTCACAGTTAATCGAAAACATTCCACAATACGACATTTCAAATGTAGGTGGTACAGGCTTTGATGACTTAGCGATCGTTTCTCTTATTAAAGTAAGAACATCTCCTTTCGGTAATAACCCATTACAGTTATCATATAGCTTACAAGAAGGTTATGCTACATCGTTCTATGCTAACCGTACAGTACAAGACAAAAACGGTGGTGCAGCTAAGAGCGACTTTATTGAAACAGTAATCAACAATACTTCACCTAACTTAACAGTATTCCTTAACCCTAACATTTCAAACAATATTAAATGGTTAGACAATGACGGTAATGCTGCAAAACAAGTCAGAGTATTAACTCCTTTTAATCAAACAGGCAACTATAATGCAGCAACTAGCCTATTCCCATTAGGTGTTTATGCTCCTTCGTTAGATACAACTAACGTAAAGACAATCGGTGATGTTGGTGCAAAACTTGATAACGCTTTAAGTTTAGCTGGTAATGCAGATGTATACAATATTGACGTTGTAGTAGACGGTGGTTTATCGACTGTTGCAGCTATTGCACAAACAGGCACATTTGATGATACAGCATACGGTACAGCAGTTCAATCTGCAGTAGACAATTTAACAGAATCTGATGGTAACTATACACCAGATACTATTGTCGGTACTTGGTCTCAAATTACTCAAAAGTTTGTAGACTTTACTACATTCCAACGTAAAGATTGTATCTTTATTTCTGACCCATTACGTCAAATTTTCGTACAAGGTGCAGACTTCAAGACATTAAAAGATCCTTCAACAAACTTCTCAAGCAACATTTACTGGCCGCTACGTAACTCCTATCAAGGGGTTAATACAAGCTATGCTACAACATATGGTAACTGGGTCAAAGTTATTGATTCATTTACTTCAAAAGCTACTTGGTTGCCATTCTCTGGTTTTGCTGCAGCAATCTATACAAGTAACGATGCAGTAGCTTATCCTTGGGCAGCACCTGCTGGTGCAAATCGTGGTACCGTAACTGGTATTGTTGATATTGCAGTTAACCCAAATCAAAAGCAGCGCGATTTACTTTACAAGATTGCAATCAACCCAGTAGTAAACACTCCTGGTGCTGGTTTCTCAATTCAAGGTCAAAAGACTTTATTACAGACACCGAGTGCATTTGATCGTATTAATGTTCGTCGTTTATTCCTCTTCTTAGAGAAATCAGTACTTAATACAAGCAAAGCATTCTTATTTGAACCAAATACAACGTTTACTCGTAACAGATTAACTAATACGATTAAGCCAGTATTTGAACTAGCTAAGAATACTCAAGGTGTTTACGACTACTTGATTGTATGTAATGATACAAACAATACTCCAGATATTATTGACGATAACTCGCTTGTTGTAGATATCTACATTAAGCCAGTACGTACAGCAGAATTTATCTTAGTAAACTTTTACTGCACTAAAACATCTCAAAACTTCCAAGAGCTATTACAATAACCTCAACATAAATATTTAATATGTCACAAACAATACAAGACTTCTACAGGGTAGCACAGCAAAGAGATTTCGCTCGTGACTACATGCTACGAGTAACTTCTCTAGGTAATAATATTTTTAACGAAGACGATTTCGTATATATTACTACAGCTACTCTACCTTCAAGAGACATTCAAAATCAAACAGCTACCTATATGGGTCTTGATTTTAACTTCCCCGGTACCGTAAAATACCCTGGTAGTAATGCTTGGACGGTTGAGTTTCGTGCTGACAAAGCTAGTCTTATCCGGCAGAAACTCGAAGCTTGGCAAAGAGGTCAAGTATTCAATGATTTAACAAGTACTGGCGACTTATCAGTAAGAGGTCCTGAAGCACTTATCACTCTTGTACAAGTTGATGATAAGTTAACAGAGATCAACAAATACAACCTATACGGAGCTTATATCCAAAAGCTCGGTGAAGTAAAATATGATATTACTGGTACAGGTAAACCTTTAACGTTTACTGCTACATTAGCGTATCATTATTGGACCCAAGGTTAATATCCAATAAAGTTTATATTATTAAACCCGGCGTAAGTCGGGTTTTTTATTGTTCTAAGCTTAAGTATTAATATGGCCTTGCAGGACTTCATTACAGCAGCTAATACATTAGGATTTGGAAAGAAATATAACTTCCAAGTTGCTGATATTAAAGGCGCGCCAGCAGGGATAGTAATAGGTGATTCGGTTTTGTTATACGTAGAAACTTTTACTTTACCTTCAAGAAAAACAAATATTACAACAGTACCTTATAAAGCGTTTGATTTTAATGTACCTACTAATGCAAGTTTTCCGGAATCTAGTAGATGGAGAGTAACGTTTTTTTCAGATGAAAACTTATTAATTAAAAATCTATTCGAAAAATGGAGTAATTCTCTTTACGAACCAGTTAATAACTATAGTGACTCAAGTATATATGCAAATCCTGCTAATGCAGCAGATCTGTTTAACGGGCCGTTTGGAGATTGTGAATTAACTTTAGATTTAAAAAACGATAAAGACGTAACTGTTAAAACAATTACCTTACATGGGGTATTTCCAGTACTTGTAGAAGGTATTGAATACAACGTAGGAGATAACGGAGAAACAGTAGCTAGATTACCAGTAACATTAGCATTTCAATATTTTACATAATCATGGCTGATACTACTCAAAATTTACAACAATTTTACCTAGCCGCTAGTGAGTTTGGGTTCTCAAGAGATTTTCAAGCAAGAATTGACTTAATAAAACTTAATGGTTTCGAATTTTTTCTTACAGGTAAAGCTAATGATACAGCTTATTTGTATATTAAAGAGTTTTCTTTACCCGGAACAAAAAAATCAATTGCATCAGTAAAATACAAAGGGGTAGACATAAACGCACCTAGCACAAGAGACTTTGGTAACAGTAAAAGCTGGGAAGTAACGTTTTATGTAGATACATATTTACGGGTAAGGTCTTGGCTTGAAGATAGACTTATTGAATCGGCAGCTAACACCCCTGGTACTATAAACCATATACCAAATGAAGCTAAAGACGTTGCACAAGTATCAGTATACGATGATTTGTTAAACCAAGTAATTACGTACACTATAAAGGGGTTATTTATAAAAGAATTACCTAATCAAGGTTATAATGTATCAGGTAGCGGCAAAATACAAGAAGTAAAAGTGGTCTTCGGTTATCAAACTTGGGAATCTGAAATAAAAGTACCTGTTAATGAAAACCCAGATGATAAATACCCGGGTGGTGCACCAGGTTCAAACGGGGTACCTGACGTAAAAGAAATTAAACCTTTTCAGTTATTTTCTTTAAACAATCTTTTCAGTTAAAATGATAATTTCAAACATAAGTCAATTTTTAAAATCTGTATTAGCTAGTCCTGACTTTCATATACCTATAGAGGCAAACTTTGTTGTAGGGTTTGACAATTTAGATCATATTATAGGTAATTTAAACTCTACAATACCTGATAGAATAATTAAAACCGGGGATTGGGGTATAGTTAAAGAGGGGTACGATATTTTCTTTGCAAATGGTGTTACTATACCAGGGGAAACAGTTACTTCTAGTAAAGCTGGGTTTTCTGCAGGAGGAGACGGACTGTATGGTGGTTTACTTTCAGGCCCAGTTTTAACCGGTCGTTCAAACTTAACTAATTTCGAAATAGTGTTTTTAGAAACAAGCCAGTCGTTTGCAGATCAAGTCATAAGGCCATGGATAGTTAATGCAGCTCATTACGGTCTATTTGCTAGAAAAAAAGATTCAAAACAAAATTTTAAAACAGATGTAACTGTTGCTTTTAAGAAAAACACGTCATCTAATTCTAACGACCCGGTAAATCGTAAAACTATAGTGTTTAAAGATGCTGTACCAACAAGTATAGAAGGTTATAGTGCAAGTTATGGTGGATCTAAAGTTACTGCTCGTAATATTAAGACTACATGGACATACTCTACATATGAAATAAGTTAATATAAATGTCTTTTAAGTTAAATGCATACTTGCCTAGCAAAAAGCAGGAAGTATTAATAAGCGAGCTTCATTACAAACAATATAGAGATCTTGTGAAAAGCTTGCATAATACTGATAAAAAAGAAACTATATTACAGTATAACGCTACTTTAAAAGATCTTTGTCCGGATATAGCTGGATATGATATTACTTTTGAAGATAAGTTATCCTTGCTTTTAACCATACGTAATTATTGCGTAAGTCCGGATTTAAAACTTAAATGTAATTTACAAGATGGAACGTCTTATAGTTTTACAGTACCAATAGAAACTATATTAAGTAAAGTTAAAAGTATTAATAAATCCAGTACAGTTGTTTGCAACGATATTACTGTGCAATATTCTAGTTATAAAGTTAGAGACGAACATGTTTTCCTTAGTAACAACAGAGATACATTTGTTAATTTAGCTTCTATTATAGATAGCCTTAAAATAGAAGAAACGATCGTTATATTCAAGGATTTAACATTAGAAGCTAGAGTTAAAGTAATACAAGAGTTACCACTTATAGTAATTAAGGCTATTGTAAGGGATATTGAAAAAACTGATCATTTATATGACACTGACTTACTTCTAATAAAAGACCCTAATACTGGTAGTATTATATTAAGATTTAATTGTAATATAACATTTGAAATGTTGCAAAAAATGGTAGAGTTTTTATATACTGAAAGTTTAAATAACATTTATAGAACTCTTTACAACGTAGTAAAGTATCTAGGGTTTTCTGCAGAATATGCAGATAACATTACCCCTATTGAATTGCAGGTTTACTGGATGTATTTTATGCAAGATAACGCCAAGCAGCAAGAGCAAAACAATGCAGTAAGACCGAGTGGCGGATTAAACATGCCTACCAGTACACCTAATTCAGAACTAGGCTTTTAGTATAATGATGTAAGTACTTTTATGTCTGATATAAATGAATTTATTGCAAGTATTAACGCTAATGCGGTAAAAAACTCTATAGAGGTGTTTCTACCTAGCTTTCAAAGAGTGATAAAGTTTAAACCTGTTAGTACAAAGCAATATAAAGATCTATACGCTTGTATCAAAGACAACATACTGTATAATACTAAGTTTATTATAGTAACATATAACATTATTAAAGATAACTGCTTAGAACCAGATATACTAGATCAAATAAATATTATTGATAGAGCGTTTATTTTATTAGCATTAAGAAGAAATATTTTAGGTACTACCGTAAAAAATATCGACTTTAATTCTAACTTAGCACTTGCTTCAACTATAGTATTACCTGAAGAAGAGTTGTTGACTGTTAGCAATATAAAAATTAGCACTCAAATACCTACTTTAAAAGAAGTATACGAGATGGAAGTTGAACTTAGAGGAGATCTTAAAGAAGAAACAGTCACTATTGATGCTTTAACTGAAAATCTTATTATCGGGGGTTGCTGTAAGTTTATAAAAAAGATACAAGTTGAAGATACTGATTTAAACTTTAAAGCTTTTAACTATAAAGAGCGTATAAAACTAGTTGAAAGCTTACCGGCTGCTACGTTAAATAGTATTCAAAATTTTGCAGAAAAAGTAACCAGTTTACAGGATAATATTACTAATGTGCTAAATAGTAACGGTACTCGTTCTCAATTCTATATAAATACGGATTTCTTTTTAGCTGAATAACATAAAGTCTGGTTTAGTACCTAAGTATTTTTATGGACGGCACCGCTGGAGAACAATCTGGAAATGAAGCGAAATTCGAAACTGCTTTGAATACGCTCACGGATGCTTTGGTTAAAGGAGATGAATCGAATCCGTCTTTAAAAGAGTTAATAAAAAATTTAAGCAAAAACGTTGATCAGTTAACTAAAGAAACTAAAGAAGCTTCTGATAAAGCTGATATTAAAAACAATACTAGAGAAGATTACAATAAAATTGCTTTAGATTATGCGCAAGCTCATTTAAATGGACGTAAGGCTAAGTTTGAAGATAAAGGAGAAAATGAAACAGATCGTTCAACTAAAGAAAAGCTAAAAAGAATTGAAGATATAACTTCAGATAAGTTAAAACAAGTAGAAGGCTTTATTGGTAAATTTATTCCGAAAACCGTACAAAATATATTAGGTTTTATTGGCGGTAAGGAATTACTTGAAGGTCTTAATAAGGCTATTATAGAAAAATCTCAAGACTTGTTTGCTGGAGAAGAACTAAAAGAGGCAAATGCAATAAAAGAGTTAGAGAGAAAAATAAATAAAAAATCTGTTGAACAGAAAAAATTACAAGCAATAAGCAAACAAAATACTGATGTCTTAAATAAAGAGCTTAATGAACAGTACGGTATAACCACTGAAGATAATTTAAGTAATGTTTCTAAGGAAGTACCACCGGTTAAGGTTCAAGTCGATACTGCTGCTAATGAAAAAGAAAAAGTAGAAGCAAAAACACCTGTAGTTATGCCTGCTAACGGCAACCCTGTTACAGCAACTTCTCCTGTAATAGATGAAACTTCAGCAAATAGTAAAGTGGTTGAAGATAAAGGAGCAATTGAAAGCGTAGAAAATGCACCTGCTGAAATAGAATTAACAAAAATATCTAATGAAGCAGCTGATGCAATTGCAAATGCATTAAAAAAAGTATTAACTGAAAAAAGAGAAAACACGAATACTGATACTAATGAAGTTAAAAAGCGAGTGGATGATGCTGGTAAGAAAGCAGATCAAGTTAAGGAAGATATAGATAAACTAACACCTACAGTTAAACCACAATACGAAAATGTAGAAGGTCAAGTAAGTGAAGAGTTACCTGTAACACCAGACAAAAAAGAGAGTAAAGGTTCTAATTTAGTACCTACTATTGCTAAAGATGTTATTAAAGAAGCTGCAATGACTCGTTTTTTAAAGATTGCAGCAAAAGACATAGGCAAGGCTGAAGCAGCTACAACTACGGGCGTTGTAGCTGCAGAAGTAGCATCGGCTGGTGCAAATACCCCGCTTATACCTGTAGAATATCTCGCCGGTGCTGGATTTGGAGTTGTAGAAGCCTTGACGGAATATTTTGCTGATTCTCAAAACAGACACGCAAAGGGTGGCCCTATAAAGACTCCAAATAAACCAGTGTTGGTAGGTGAAGAAGGCCCGGAAATATTTGTACCTGAAAGTACAGGAAATATAATACCTAATAATCTCTTAACTAGCAAAGAAAAAGATACAACAAACCCTGCTGCAGTAGAAAAAATAACTTCTCTCTTAACACAGGTTATATCCTTACCTTCAGAAAAACTAGCGGCTATATCTAACACAACTAATATAGGGGATAGTTCTAGTAGTATGCTACAAACCATGAACAAAACGTTGCTGGATATAAGTGATAAGCTTGATATAAAAAATAACACTAACAATGATCAGCACCCATCAAAACTTACTGGTTTAATGAATTCTAGTAACAACTCTTCAAGCAACACTATAAACATAATATCTCAAGGTAATCCTATTACTAATTCTCGTCTTAGAATAGATAACTTTTTGTATAATAGGAGGGCTAACGCTTAAGTATTATTATGGCTAGCGACGTCACAGGCACATTTGGTACAGATCCTAATCAAAAATATTTAACTAATAATACTGATACTAGCAGTAGTGGTTACAACCCGAAAGCAAGTTATACCGGTGCACCTAAAGTAGATGGTAAGGAATGGAACGTGCACGGGGAATACAACTGGGCTTTAAATTTAGGACCAAATAATGGAGATATAAGAAATTATATACCTAAAATTGAATTGGTAGAATATGATCTTACATCTAGCTCTCAGTTAAACGCATATAAGTTATTTTTATCTCAAGCTCAAGATCAACTTGATATCGCAAATATAGGACGTACTGGAATTTTAGGGCAAAACAATACTGTAACCTCTAATATTGCATCGCTTATTAACAATGGCGTTTTACCAAGTGGTTCAGTAGACAAGTATTTAGGACCGAATAACGGGGTAGCAAACCCGGGTGGTTTTAGTAATGCAGATCCGTATTACGGTCTATATCAAGGCACATTAACAAATAACAAGTATTATTTACCTTATTTGAATCCGCAAAACATGACATCTAACTTAGGTACATGGAAAGGAATTGACGGTAGTAATGTTGCAAAAGATGTTAGTAATGTTGCAGCTGACAAATTAGGTGGATTGCAATTTGGCCCGACTGGCTCTAATATAGTTGCAGAATTTCAAACTTTAGGTTTAAAACTTGATGCTATTAATAGCGTGGCTAACGTTGCCTCTAGTTTAAATGCACCCGGTATATCTAAAGAAACTATAAAAGCGTTTGCACCAAATGATACAGGAGACTCTATCGTTACAACGTTTTACCTGTTTAATACTCAAGACCAGGCTCAAATGGCGAGTAACTGGAATTTTCTTTTTACTTTGACGTATCAAAACCTACCTAATAGAAAATCATTAAGCAGAATGGACCCACCTTGTATATACACAGTTACGGTTCCAGGGTTTAAAAGATTTCCAGTTGCAGTAATAACTGGCTTAAAAGTGGATAACGTGGGTACCACGAGGTTAGTAGATATAACTACTGGAGAAATGATGTCAGTGGATAAAGCTACTAATAATAAGAACGTAAAAATTGTACCTGAAGCGTATAGAGTGACTGTTACTATTCAAAGTTTATTAACGAATTCTCGTAATTTATTTTATTATAATTATGACCCTAAAGGTACCGGAGCTAATATACAAGTTATAACAAGTCCGGATACTAATAATATTTCAAATCAAGAACTTACTAATACGTTAAATCAGTATCAAAAAATAGCTGAAAACGCTAAAATTGATGCAGATGCAGCTGCTGAAGCTCTAAACACGTTTAAATCTCAATTCCCTACTAATTGGGATCAATCTGTAACAGGTCAAAACTTAAACGCAGCAAATACAACTGCACAACAAAATTTGCAAAGCGCAAACATAGCAGTAACTACTACGCAAAATTATATAAACAAACTTAATACACCAAATCCTTAATATGGACGGACAAAAACAAAACAGTATATCTACGTTACCTACGTTAAGCCAGCAATACCTGGAGAACTTATTTAATGTATATAATGATGGGCAGAACTATTTCTACAACTTAATAGGTACTGTTAACATACCTGCTAACTTAGATAATAGTGTATACACTAACTATGTAGTAACAAGTGATTATATGCCTTGGCCTTTAATAGCACAAAAGGTTTATAATGCTCCTGCTTTATGGTGGTTGATATGCTGCACTAACAACATACAAGACCCTACATACTTTCCAAAAGCCGGTACAGTTTTAAAAGTCTTAACCCCTACATACGTATCTGCTATATTACAGCAAATTAATAAAAGCTAATGCCTCAATTTAGCACAGTTTTTAATGGAATAGCTCCATCGACTATTAATACTTTAAAGTATAATAACCAAAAGTATCAGTTAGATATTATATTTGATAACTTACAGGGTAATACTTTTCAACTTAATGTAGCGAGTATGGTTTCTTTAGACATACAGGAAAACACTACTGATTGGTTTAGAAGAGCTAGTTTAGTTATAAGCAATCCAGAAAAAATATTTGAGCAAAAAATAACTCCAAGTACTAATAAAAATCAGTACTATAAGTTCAGGAACGATGGTAGAGATATTGTTTATATACGTTTTAAGATTATAGACGACACAGATATAAACGTTGCACCTGCTAATATAGATTATAATGTGTGGGGTATGCAGTATAAGTTTGCTATATACGACAAAGAAGATACCCCCGGTGATAGCCCCGCTAAAGAAACACTTAAGCTTTATTTGTGGGAATATGATCAGCAAATATTAAACGAAACCGCTTTACAGTGGTCTACTAATGAAGCACTACCTACTAATATTATACCAGCATATGCTACAGATGATCAAAAGCTAGTTAATACTGGTACTGCTATTAAAAGTCTATTAAATAAAGCTTTAGCACATTCAGAACCACCAGTATTTTCAACAAACTGGGATATAGGTTCTAGTAAAGCGTTTTATAGTGCTCCGGCTAACTACACTGCTTATGATAGCTTAAATTACTTGTTAAAAAAGCATGTTAGCTCTCAAATAGGGGCTGATGGAGGCGCAGACCCTTGTATTATTAATCGTTCTAGATATGATACTGTGTGGAACTTAACTTCATTTTGTAATATATTTAATAGTGCGGTAAAATATAACTTCTCAACAGCTGTTGCTGGTAATTTGCAAAGAGAAATTATTACTCTATCTTACCCTGGCGGTAACGATAGTGGCGGCTTCTTATTTGAATTACCTCAATCTCCTTTCGGTAGAAGCGACGGAAAAACCAATATACAGCACCCAACCACAAGCAATATAACTAATATTAATTTTACAGACATGTCTACCATTGATAGCACTCAAGATATGGTGACAACTCCTTGTTATAGTAATGATTACAACAATAAAGTATTTAATCTTGAAGTAGTTAGCAATGATATTACCAATGTAAAGAATTATATTGATAAGAACTATTCTAATAAGATGCGTATTAGTGCAAAACCTGATACTCTTGTCACATTAAATAAAACTAAAACAGACACGTTAGCGGTTAAGAACGTTTACTCTTTAAGTCCAGATAAAACAAGTAGATTGGCAGAAAGTAGAAACTTTATGTTAATGTCTGCATTATATTATAATACTGCAGTAAGTTTTACAGCTTTAGGTTCTCCTATTAGAGAGTCTGGTACGTTTATTAGCATTGAAAAGGGCAAAGGCATTAATATGGACGAGTTTCATAACAAGTTGCTCGGGCAATGGTTTGTACATACAGTAGTACATCATTTTACTTTGGGTCAGTATACAAACGATATAACAGCTGTTCGTGTACATGCTAACGATAACATTGATATAAGGAGCAATATAACCTAATGTCTCTTAGTGCACAGTTTGTAGTACAATCAATAGACTATTACAATACTCTATTAACTATACCTGGCTACACGGTGCCTGGTTACGAAGATGAGCAGTATATTACTAAGGCTCACTATAGTACAGACTTTTCTTCTAACCCTATTGGTTCTAAAATAGACTTTTTTACTCATTTAAACGACCCTTGTGTTAGTATTGTTGCACCTCACCCGATTTTTACTATACCTAAGCCTTTATCCGCATTAGACCCTCAATGGTTTAGCGGTTGGTGGGATCAGGCAATGTACTACTCTCACCCATTAGTCAAAGAGCAGTTAAGTGCTAACTACCCTAACATATATCAAGACTTTTCAGACTCAGTAGGTACCCTAGCATATGCCCCTACTGAACAAGATTATAATAGTCCTGCATTTGGTAGAGATACAATTAATCCTTCTATACAGCATAAAGTAATATCAGACTTGTTTAATGAAATGGACAAGCTAAACAACGATATGTTCAAGTTGTACCAAGCAGCTACACCTAAAGGGCTTGGTTTAAAGAGCGATACATTCTTAGGTCAAGTACTATCTAGACAGAGTGGTTCATATAGTATTAAGCTTCAAGTAAAGGGTAAGTTCGGTGCATTAACAGCAAAACTACCATTGGATACTATACTTGGCGGTAACTTAAATGCAGATCCGTTATGGAGTAATAAATCTACTATTAACAACATACAAGCTGCAGTTGATAAGGCTAACAAGTTTATTACAGAGCATTCTCCTGGTAGAATGATATCTAATGCATTGAATGACTTTAAGAAAAATATTAAAGAATACTTAAATAAAATCTCTCTACCTAATATTAGTAAGTTACTGGGTATACCACAAGTTAATGTAACGGCTATAAGTAACACTATCAAGACGTTACAACAGTATGGTAGTGCTATAAATGCTACTATAGGACAGGTACAAGGTACATTGACCGCAGTACAACAAGGTATAGCTTCAGTGGCAAGCACTATTAACAAAGAAACAAATCAAATTACAAGCGTGGTTAATACAGTGGTAAGAGCTCCTGGAGCAGTTACCGGTGCTAATGCTGTGGTGAATGTAGGTGGTGCTGATGCTTCTTTAAGTTACCAGCTGCCTAATCAAACAGTCGGTCTAAGTAAGAATGCTGTGACTATTGTACCAGGAACAGTTAAATCTAATGGCGATCCAGCCGTAGTAAAGATTTCAACATTACAACAACCTCCAGGAAACTAATATGGTAGACAAATTTGATAGCATTTATCTAGGAATAGTAGTACAAAACAATGACCCAGAACATAGAGGCAGGGTTAAGGTTTGGGTACCACACGTATCATTAAACGTGTATGATAAGTGGAGTCAGTTAAAACAAGATCAATCGTTTTCATTTCCTGGTTCTCCTGGTGGAGAGAACATTAGTGCTATATTACCAGAACTAAAAGACGCGTTACCTTGGGCTGAATTTGCTAGTCCTATTGTAGGTGCTTCTACAGCTGGTTACTACAATGCTGCAACAGATACTAATACAGTTTCAGATGCACCACTAGCATATGCACATCCTAATAGCAATTACGCTAACTCTTCTTCTGCTACTAATTTAGACCCTGAACAAAAGGGAGGTAAGCCCGGGGCATATTTTGAGACTAACCCGGTAAGTGATGCTTTTGGGAATACTTCTAAAATAAATAGCGCTCACTTCAATCAGTTTTCAAATACATATAAACCTGCCACTTATTCCAACTCTGCTAAAGGTTTATTCTCTATACCTAATGTAGGTGCGCATGTTTGGGTATTCTTTAAAGAAGGTTCACCATTGTTTCCGGTTTATTTTGGTGCATCATTTGGTAGTGCTGATTTTAATAGTATATTCAAATCTGGAGATAATATCTATCCAGATTATCCTGATGCGTTTGAAAATAAAGACCGCAGAGCCGGTCCTATTACAAACGATAATGTAAGATATCAAAACAAAATGGTACTCAATCAAAAGGGTGCTGCTATTGAAATCATTAACACTACTGATAGGGAATCTTACAAGGTAACTCATTACAAAGGTGGTTACTACGAAATAAATAACAAGTATACTGCTATGTTTAACCCTGATAATTTTCAGTTGTTAACACTAGCCGATAAGTTCGAAACAGTTAACGGTCACAACAATCTTTTTGTACAGAGAGACTTTGATAATATAATACAAGGCGATCATTACCTTAAAGTAGGTAACTTTAATACTAAAGCTGCTGCTAAATGGTATGACTTATTCTCTAAATCGGGTCTAGCTAATATAACAGATTTAAACGCTTATCAAGCTACATTACAAAGTCTAACGAACCCATTATCAAACCATGAAAAGGATATGGGATTTGGTGGTAATAGTTTTGAGTTTATATCTAAACATAAAACAGTTGCAGTTGGTTTGGTTCGTAATACCTCGCCTGCATATTATCTAGATAATCTTAGCTTGCTTACTTCGGGTAAATCTGTTGCTACTCGTGTTGGTCCTTTTATAGCTGCACCGTTTGAATTCGGTGCTAACTATGTTAGTTTTGCATCTTATAAAGAGCTTAGTGTACCAGATATGCCTGGTGGTAACTATGACATATTCGCTATGAACAGACTTAAAATGCAGTCTGGTAACGGTGGTATGACCATGCAAACCGGCGGTAACATGAAAATATCAGGTGGTACAGTAGAGGTAAGAGGCGACCTAGTTACAATGGGTACTAAGGATGGAACCTTAGGATTATATGGTAGTTTAGTTACTATTGAAGCAGATGTACTAAGTTTAAAGAACGTTAATAAAGGTCAAGTAGTAGTTGACAGTACTTTGGGTGTGACTAATAACGTTATTATTGGTGGTGGTGCGTATATTGGTGGTGAATTATTTGTTAATCACATTACCGCCCCTATAGAGTATCAAGTAACTGAAAACACTCAAATAATAGCTTCTGGTCCGATAGTAAACCCTGAAGGTACACCAGATGTGCCTGCTTCTGGTTGGAACATAATAAACTCAGACGTTATAGGTACAATGCAGCTTATTATACCACCATTAAATGTGGTTGGTAGTGCAACTACTTACTCAATAGTAAACGTACAAGTACTTGGCGGTCAAATAGACGTTAATGCAGCGGGTTCTGGTACATTAACTATTGCACAACCACACTCTCACGTATTTAAAAATATACCTCTCACCTTAACCGCAGATAAGATTAACCAAGGTTTAGCTGCAGCGGCTGGGGTTGGTGCTAATGACTCAACACCTATTCAATCTGAAGACAGAGTAGATGGTAGAATACAAACTGTGGGTATCCCACCACCCGTTATTTACGTTACGGGTACTGCCGGTGCACCGTTTGGTGGTCCAAACGGGCCCGGTTCCCAACAACCAGATCTAGCTTAAGATCTAGGCAATACGTTATTAGTTGTAAGAACGTAAACAGGTTCTTTAGTCTTAATCTTAAGATTGTTAGTCTTAAAGAACTTGTTCGGTACGTTAGCAATAGCTTGACCAATAGATGATACTGGATACTTTTGGCCCTTCTTAGAAGCGTTAAAGTTGTATGCACCGCTCTTAATAGAGTCTAATACAGTAGCTACATCATCATTTTCTGGAATCTGTAATACCCAACCTACTAAGTCTTTATTAATAATACCGTTTGTATCAGATACTAAGATAACGAACTGTTGTTTTGGCTTTGGTTCACCTTCTTCATCATTACCAGTTTCTTCAGAAACATCAACTGCTTCTTCTTCTGTTTTAGCTGCTTCATCAACAGCTACTGTAGCATTACTTAAGAGCTCGAGGATTTCATCAATCGTCTCTTGGTTATCTACAGTCTTTTGCAGCGCTGCAACTACAGCTTGTAATTTAACGTATTCTTCTTTTGACATAGTATGTTATTGGTTACAGGTACTATGTTATACCATATTTTTACTTAATCAAGTATAATCCTTGGATTTTTCTTGTTTAAACACTGTACACACATAAGTATAGTCAATAATATGAAGTTTCAAGAGCTAATGGAACAGTATGGCATGATAAAGAAAGAACAGCGTATGTTCTACCCTAAAAACTTTAATCTGTCTGAAGGATTTCTTAAAGCGCTTAAAGCTGAAATTGCTTTACAAGAAAAAGCAGGTATTACCCCTGAAAAGTTTTCACATAAACTTAATAGAGCATTACAGTTTCATATTTCAGAACATAAAAAAACCCCTGCACCGAAGTGAGGGGTTAGATGTTTGTCGGGTGTGAATTGTTCTAGGTCTTAGAACTTGAATTTGTAACCAACGTTATAACCAGTGATTTGAGCGGCTGAGTCTGTTAATGAGGTGCGTTGAGCAAATAGATTTGCTGTTACACCGTGGAACTCAAGACCAATACCTGGTTGATAATATTTCTTAACGTTCTTAAGAGCAGCAATTGTAGCAGCACCTGGGTCATTAAAGCCAACAACTAGTGCTGGAACAACTTTAAGAGCGCCAAATGTATTAATTGGTGTGTTAACACCGAATTCATAGTTGTTGCTACGATTTACTGTATCGTTTAGAGCACGGCCTTGCCAGTTAAGATGACCACCAAACCAGCTACCACTTAATTTAACAAATGGTAAAAAGTTGTGATTAGCTTGACCAGCGGCTTCTGCTGCATTTACGTGTCTTAGTTCTGCACCGAGTGTTAAGTCAGCGAGAGGAGACGTGAATTTATAACCAGCATCGAGATAAACGCGCTTTAGACCAGAAGCATCGGTTGTTGATACTGTTTTACCAGCTACAACTGAAGTTGTGGTTGTGTCGCTAACTTTGTCAAATGCTGTTACAGCAAGATCAATGCCGTATACATTTGTATCAACGCCAGCTGTTGCATAGTTAGTGCCAACTAATTGACCTTGTTGGATTAACTTTGAAGTAAATCCGAGGTCTAAGTCACCGCTAACTGGAGCAGCATTTACAACGATTGCGATTAATGACAATGCGAGGAATGTTAATAGTTTCTTCATACTCTATATTTATATATTATAAACAAAAAATAGCAACTTCCTTGCAAATATTTTATGCTTCTCTAATTAAGGATATGGTAACAGTATACTACGGAGATGGTAATAGAACAGGCAATCAAATGCTTATGTACGTTACCGCTCAGTTATTTGCTAAAAAGTTTGGATATGTTTTTGAGCCTGAACCTCTTTACGGTTTTGCTTTGTCTCCAGATAGACCTCAAATAGTAACTTCAGGTTTTAATGAGCCTGGTAAACCATTACACACTATACCCAATACTGGTACTAAACGATTTACTGAACCAGTTATACCTGTACACGATTTAAATCTATTAGAACTATTAAACAAGGATAGTATATCTGATGCACGTTACCATTTTTTACATTGGTTTCAAATAAAAGATTACGTGCTACAATATCGTAACGAAATAAGAAGTATGTTTGAAATTGAGTATAAACCGCAGCCAAAAGATCAGATGATGGTAGTTGTACGGTTGGGAGATGTAGCTCATAGAAGACAAAGACTACCTTTATCTTATTATATAGAAGCAATAGAACTTTTAATTAAGAAAGGTTGCACCGGTGGTTATATTACATCTGATAGTATGAACCACCCGGACGTTGTAGAGCTTATAAATCGTTACGGGCTTAAGCCTTATTATAATGATGTACCTATTGAAAAGATTAACCATGTAAAAGACTTTGATAATATTGTCTTGAGTGAAGGTACATTCTGTTGGTGGATGGGTATGTTAAGCAATGCTACTAATGTAGTATGTAATGATCGTAGAGATCGTTTTGTGTGGCACGGTGATATATTTGTTTATCCTGAATGGATAAAATTAAATCACGATTGTCCTGAATTACCTGAAATATAAAAAAAGGAACCCGACTCAGATTGCTCCAAGCCGGGCGTTATATTTCTAGTTAATAGTTAAAAAAGATGTTGATGAGGAAAACCAACGTGATCAAAAAACCACTGTTTTACCTTCTGCCAACTTCCTTTAAAACTTTCAACGAACTCTGACTTTACCTTGCGGCTACCCACCTTGTAATCATCGAGGGCGATTTTTACAAGACCAGCAACAGCAAGATAACTTGTTATCATTAATGCTTGCATAGTTGTTGTTGAGGTTAGAACCTCAGCCCGAAGGCCTCGGTTGTTATACTGGATACTGTCACCAGCACAAATATTTACTTGGAGTTTTTATATAATATAAAGAAAATCCATAGAAATAAACTATCATTTCTATTTGGATTAAAGATAGCTTTTAATAAACGCTAATTCAGGTATAATTTTATATGTATCTTCGCTTCTTATTGAGTCTAACTTTGCGGTAAAACTTATAAATTGTTTTGTCTTTTCTACATCGTGAGGCAGTTCTAAAGCGGTTAAAATATGTTTAAACCTTGTAGAAATGTCCCAACCGGTAGTGTTTTTAAATTGTTCACAATATGTTTTAATTTTTGTTATACATTCATTTTTAAACGTATCTGGTAAACAAGAAACATGTAACTGATAATCATATGTTAACTCTATATTAAAATTAACATATTCCCGTTCTCTAAGAAGAATATTATTCTGAAAAAAATAGTCTATAATTTCAGGTAATCTAAACACGTTGTAAGCAGTTACTGTTATATGTGGTACAATTAAGAAATTATCTCTTAACGTGTATAAGTTCGCTTCGATATCTTTCCAAGTAACCCCTGTGGTTTTTCTTATCAACTCAGCTCGTTCACCTATTTCATCTATACTGGGGCGTATTTTAATTTTACCGCGTGGCCATTTTTTCCACAAATCGATTACATTCCAATTCTTGTATTTAAGTTTTGTTGCATTAGTATGATACGTTAACGTACAGTAATTGTTATTAGCTATTAAATACTCTAACAACTCGTAATGTTCATCCATTATAAGGGGTTCCCCACCGGCAAAACTTATAGTTTGAATTTTTGAGATATTACCTTTTAGATAATCTATAACAGACATTCCGTTAACTAGATCAAGAGTTTTATCTGGAATACTATTTAAATAGTTTTCTGTAAAACCATATTTTTGGTTAGAGTTTTCAGTTTTTAATAACTTGCGGGCATCTTGTGTCCAGGCTGTACTGGAGCCCGGGTTACACATTCTACATTTAAGATTACATTTATTATTAAATCTTATATCTAACCACGTAATATCATAGCTAGAATTAAACCCGTTTTTATCAGTATTAGCAATTAATGCTTCAATTTTATCTGCGTTTTCTTTAAGTACGCTCGTTCGAGGGCTTATATCTCCAGCTGCTTCTCTTTTATAACACTTTACACAAGCTGTTATTTTATTACCTGCAAGCATATCTTTTCTGTATTGCATCATTTGAGGAGAGTTCCAAATTTCATTAAGCGTTTTATCTTTTGTATTGCCTAATGCCCCTCTGTGATCAGCAGTCATTTTTGCACATGCAGATACATTACCGTCTGTACCTAGCATTAAAAACATCCATGGTTTAAGGCAAAAACTGCCGTTATCAGTAAACATATAAAGGTATTTACTATAGGTAGTTATTTATAAGTCTGAGAAAATGGTGGACCTGCCGGGAGTTGAACCCGGGTGTTCTATACCGTTCCTATCAGTTTCTACAAGCTTAGCACTATTAAATAAAATGCATATCCATAGTGCTGATATACAAGTTGTTTGGTAGTGTTCCTGCTATTCTACTACCATTGAATAGTCAGTCT